>Ga0315915_1001264_pt1 | contig 30193 bp, 17 predicted proteins | sample MpolbnodulesMG_FD_207738 | JGI IMG/M metagenome (GOLD analysis project Ga0315915, IMG submission 207738) | Medicago polymorpha root nodule microbial communities from Los Angeles, California, United States - branched nodules | ecosystem: Host-associated > Plants > Roots > Nodule | place: USA... | reverse complement strand
AGACCATTACTTTTATTTTAATGCAATTTTTGGATTTAAAAAGAAAAATTGAAAGGCCAAAGATCTATAAAATTTGACTTTTTTTTGCGAAAAAAATGACTTTAAATGTGATTTGAGCAACTGAACTGGACCTAACGAGCCGTACCAAGTTGCTCGCGAACTTGAATCGAGTCGTGTTCGAGCTAAAAAAAAAAAAGTTCGTAACGAACTCGAGCGAAGTTTCGAGCTGAGCCAATTCTTATCGAGTCGAGTCGAACTTAGATAGGTTCGATTCGACTCGGCTCATTTCCAGCCCTAGGAGCCGACCCTAATTTTCTAGTGAGAGAAACTCAAACTCTTTCTAAGTTTTCTGTAATGAGTGAAAGAGCTATCAGGGGCAATATGGGAAATAGAAATAGGACCCTTTAAATAAGAGAAAAGCCAAGGAAATAAATAAGAAATGTGTGATTCAAAGGATACAAAAATTGTGTTGTCGTTGCGAAGTCCCTTCTTGAAACACCTATACTCAAGCTGACCCTAAATCGACCAGAAGAGAAACCTCCATATGGCGACTATCGCACTGAGGACACACCAGGGATAAAGGACTCGATTCAGATCTCCATCCCCAAAATCGTACCATCACAATTCAATGTCACTGTAAGGACACATACTCCGGCTTTCATGTCTTTGCAATTGAAGACAGAGAATTGGCATCAAAACCAGTTGAATGAAAATGGCATCAAAGTTGTAATGGTTTAGGATTGGACAGAAGACTAATATGGCTATGCACTTTTTAATGGAATTTCTATCATATGCATTTGTTTCTAAACATTTTGTTGTTGTGGTTATGCACTTTATAGATGAAAATCGCATTTACTAGACCATACCGACTAAACAAACACGAATAAATAATACTGAACATTAGAATTGCAGTGTAATAAGTCATATGATAAAAATGTATTATATTAGTCATATCATAGTGACGTTAATAAAGTTCGAAAATGAAATTGAGGAGAGGGAGATCAAGATGTGACCTGAAGCGCAACCTCGGTTAGTGCATCAACAGGTAGAGTTTGGCAAAAGTGTCGACAGGTAAAAATTGGCAAAATCGTCATGCAGAAGCTCATTTTACTTGACAACATCGCATATGTTGTACTTCTTACAAATTGAACCAACTCACATCTAACTCAAACAATCATAGCAAAGTGAAGGAAATCAAACATCGCCAATCTAAATGAAAAATAAAACAAAATATAGAAAATTTATAAGTTTGAGCTAGTTGATTTTAATTTTAATTTGCATCTTTGACTATCCATTGCCTAATTATAAAAACTGAAATCAAATAAAAAATATCTATTAGTATGACCTCTTTATTTTTTTAATTTCTTTTTATAATTGTTAGTGTTGGAAATTTCACCGTCGTTGCAATCGGTCTTTTGTCGACTAATTGCGGCATTTGATTTGTTTTCATTGCAGGCTTTAATATCTTCATTGTGTCGGGTTTGAAAGGGTTTATTTAGTCACACATTACTTATAAATATATGACATATGACATGTGTAATGTTTATAAATCATGAACAACCCATTTAGAAGCTTGTTTTGTCAAAAATAAAACATAAGAGTTACATACATTATTTTTTTTAAGGAAAAGAGTTACATACATTTGTTTTTGGGTTTTTATTTATATAAAGTACATAGAAATGACACACAAAAGAATGTGAGTATACTCATATAGGAAAATATTTTTGGGTTTTATCAGCTCCTCAAATTTTAACACCTTAGTTGTTTGAGTAATTTTAGAATATTCATATAGTTCATGTGGTGAAATAGAAGGATGCTTCCATTACTTGAGCCCCATGTCATGGCCACTTCAACATTCAAGAAAGCGATCTATTCCTAATTCCTTGATACTAATATTTAGAACAATAAAATTAGGCACCTTTAATGTCATTTTATACTTCCAAAAAGAAAACAATAAAACTGAATATTTTCACATTAGGAGAAACAAAATGTCTCCAAAATTGAATACTTCCAAAATGTTTGAAGGCCACAAGAGAGGAAAACGACATGTTACCCAAAACCATAAAATTTAGATATCTGCGTCAGAGTTATAGGTATAGTATTAATTATAAAATATTCAGAGTAAATGAACTAACCATGTTATGACTTAGATTTTGGTTTGAGTTATGGTTAATTTATCTTTTATTTTATGAAAAAATTTAAAACTTATTCCACAGTTTTGATGCTGGACCATCCACTTATTCATTATGGCTAATTGCATACAATGATAAAAGTCTAAGGATAATGTACTGAAATTTAACTAAATCATATCAATGTTAGTTTTCTGAATTTTCCATTTGATGCTGGAAATTAACTAATTAATGTTGAATCCACTTTCTTCTGTTAAATCAATTTTCAGTCGTGCAACATTCTCAATAGCATGTCTTAACATTTGCCAATTTGCACCAATTCACAGATCCTCAACAAAGGTTCTCATTTGAGTCTTGTCTGAAATATTCTACCTCTATTGAACTATCATTTGTTGCATTCTCATTGATTAGTACACTCTCATTAAAATAAGCAAATGAAATGATAAATATTAACACATAAATCAATAAGTTGTTCAAGTATGAATTCACAAAAATGTGTGATTATCATCCAAGCTCACTTTCTTAAAGTGAATCACCTTCAGTTCTTAAAGGTTCTCATTTGACCAACTAATGATCAACATGAAACTTTTTAACCAATTCATTTCAGGTTCATAGTAAGTCAACTCTCCCTCGGAATGAAACTTCAATATGACAATGCCCTTCTCAAAGTTTTTTACTTGTGAACATAAACTACTATCCCTATAAGATGCAGCAAAAGTTGAACTTCTAAAAGCCTTAGTTCATGCTAACACCTTCAACAACAAAGTAAAGATGCATCGCATACATAGAGTCTCCCAATGCTCGCATGCTAACACCTTCATCTGGGATTTCATTGTGTTTGAAGGAAGGAGAAGGGAAGAATTGTAACTTCTCACTTTCAAAGTTGAAACACAATATTGACCATCTCAAACTATAAAAAAAGGATTGAATGAAGTGCTTCAATCACAAAAGCATGATACTCAAGCCTTCATACTAAAATAGTAGGATCAACTCTCCTCCATGTTGTTCCTACCACATACTTGTTTCACATTCTACAACCTTATATTCATTAGTTTCAGGTTTGAAGCCAACAACCTAACATATCAGTTTCTGAGTTTTCTTGGTATTCCTGGTTACCTCTAGAAGTCTTATAAACTCACCTATCACAGGATTGCAAACAACTAAAGGGACTTCGTTGATTCAATCAAACAAGCAAAGCAAGCCATTAATACAAGAATTCACAACATCAAATCTTTCATCTTTTGGCTTTCAATCTGTGAAGAAGCATGGTAATGATAACAAAGGGAAATATAAAATGATAGAACGATTAACTTTCTAATTGATAATATGAAGAAGTTGATAGACTGTCAGTAGGATTCAATTTACGTAATGATCTTAATGTAATTAACTTATATAACAAACTTCTAACTAATCACAACTAACTTCTACTTCCTTAACAAGTATTAAGCTAATTCTAATTAATATGTAACTATATCTTCCACAAAAAAGCAAGCCACCAGTCTCACCTTTTTTATCCAAAACCAATTTTGATATCACAGAGACGAAGCTTGACCATAGGTTCAAGCTTCAAGTAACTGCCGTCGCATTCACTGTCAAATTAGTTCTTGAGACGAGTCTTCGATCACATGTCAGAATAAGGAAACCATATGGTGACCGCTCAAAGTGCACTTTGGCAAAATGTGGGTCAGAAATGACTGTGTTCCATGTTCTACAAACACATTTACATATGAGAACAGACTTGATGGGAAGTCGAAGCAGGATGTCGGTGGCAATTGGAAATGGAAGATCAGCAAAAGAAGGACTAAGTTCTTGAGTTTCTACTTCATCAACTTTTTCTTTCCCTGTTTTGCCTCTTTTATTAGCCCTGGGAGAAGGGATTAAGCCTCTTTTCCTTTCCATAGCCACACACTGAGGTACAAAAAAGAATACACAATAAAAATTAAAATAAAGCACACAAAAGGGGATTAAGTTCCCTTTGCCATTCCAAAAACAAAAAATGTGATTGAGTCCCTTCGATCAATTTTTTTTCTCATCTAAGCCATAAGACATAATTTTGAGCTTATAGCTTATGTCTTATATGCTCATTTGACTAAAAAAACATGTTTGGTAACAGTCAATTCCTCATGAGCTTTTAACTTAACTTTACTAGCTTGTAATGTTTTTTGATAAGCTAATCCAAGTAGTTTAAAACTCATCATTATACATCTCAATTTTACACTGTAATCCCAATTAAAAAAATAAATAAATATTCATCAAATATATCACTTTTATGCCATTTCATATTTATAAGTTAGTTCAACGGATAATTTTAACAAATACTACAAACTTAATCATCTAGCTTATCAGCTATCACATATAAGCTAGCTTATCAGTTATCCGCTAGAAACTCATCTGCGTAAATTAACTTATAAATATTCGTTATTATTTACTGAATAGAGCCATAATACTACCATTTAATGAAAAAATCTGGATATATTAATTCAAATCAAACATTTGAAACCTAAAGTATGAAAGTGAAATGTTAAAGTAGGAAACAAATTGAGAGAAATAAGGATTAAAGGGGTTTGTATAAAAAAAACAGTGAATGAAGAAGAGTGCAAGTACGTACCAGCTCAGTGATGAAGTTTGGCGGCAGTGAGAGCAAACAGTGTTATGTGGGAGGGTTGAAATGAAGGGGGAAGTTCAAGAGTATGTTTTTTTTGGAGACAATGAGTAAATAAAGGTGACACTGTCCAAAACTTGTCCACGTGTACACATTTGTTCTTCTCTAATTTTGCTTCTAAGCAAAAATGTGACAATTTAAATTAATTTAATTTTGCTTCTAATTCGAACAACTATTTTACGACAGTTTTTTGTGACAATCTTCTCTTTTATATTTAAATTATGGTTTTATTTTATTTTTATTGTTTAGATTTTTGTGTCGATATTTATATTTTTTATTAGTATACTTTAGTTGTTTTACAAGTTATCCTAAAACAATAATTTTTCGAATGCTCAATAATCAATAATGTATATGTAAATTTAATAACAAGAGAAGAGAAGTTGTTGGGTGTATCTTGAATTGCAACAACTAATAATAAGTTGGACATCTTAAATTCATTTCTTGGTTCTTTTCTTTATCTTTTTCTCACGAGAAGTGATATTTGTACAACTTTTGTGACAACCATTTTTTCTCTATTTTTATTGGACAAAAATAATAGAGAGAGAAAGAAAAAGAGATAGAATAAAAACATATGTATGAAAGAGAAGGTTGTTTAAAAAATTATCAGAAAATAATTGTACAAATATCATTTCTCTTTTTTCACGAATGTGTGAGAGGGAGAGTGGTAAGAGGTGGAAAACTAATTTTTTAAGGTGTTCAAAATGAAAAAAAATAAAAATTCAGGGTGTTATGGATAATTTTTACAAGTTTAGGGTATGCAAGTGCACGCTATAGGATATGAGTGAATTCTCCCCTGCAATCAAGTCAATTACTCCATTTACCCCCAACTATAAGATTATTTTATAAATTTTATCCTTAATTAAAATAAGGATTTGTCTGACATGTGCAATATTGCACATGTTAAGGTAACTAAAATTAGTATATTTTCATTGAAAACCAATAATTATTGATTAAAAGTTACATATTTAATATAAAAAACACAAGTTCCAAGTCAAAGTTACTACTTTAAACTTCTTAACATGTGCAAATTTGCACATGATAGAAAAACCCTTAAAATAAAACTCTTCAAAATTCTAGGTGCATTAATTAATGATTTCTTTTTAAAAAGTCTTTATATTTAATGGGTCTCGCTAGAAGACACCTTTTATGAAGGTGTCTTTTAGAAAATTATTTTATGAATATTTGTTAAAAGACACAAACTAATTTTTATGAAGGTGTCTTTTAGCAAAGTTATAACTAAAAAGTAGAAATCACACCTTAAAATGTGAGTTGCTAAAAGAAACCTTCATATGGATTGCTCCTAGCAAAACCCATATTTAATTTATCATTGAAAAACATAGATTCATTTATTTCTCTTTTGATATCGATACTTGTGGGAATAAATATATAAAAGTAACACATTATGTGATTTTTTTCCTAAGAATTTTGATTTTTTTTCTTCTAAGAATTTATTAGTACAACTACTCATCTTAAGTATGGGAACTTTGTAGGAAAGTCTTGTAATAAAATGGCAGAGGGAGAGATAACACGTCTGCTTATTTTTATTATTTTGATCAACCTCTTTTAGAAGAAGATAGAATGTTATTTAACTTTATGCACAACTGATTAACTATTTGAAACTAAAATTAAGAATTCCTTACGTGTGAGAAAGAATTGTGCACTGTAGAGCTATTTCAAGATAAATGAATGGATTGGAAGGTGAAATCATAGTTAAAGAAGGTTGTCAATGTTATTTTGGCAATTAGTTAGTGCTTGATGGACTCAACAATATTTTGTTTTTTAACAAATATTAAGAAAAAGATAAATGACCACCTAACCTATTTTGTATGTGAATGAGGTTTACATGTGAGGTATTTTATGGAAGGGACCAAGCACGAAGCATATGAAAGTGAAAGGAGATCTGTCTCAAACTAATTTCTAGTACTGTGACATCTAAGTGGAAATTGTTGGTTTTTCATAACCAGAGGTTGTGTTTTTTAGCCATATTTGAGGGGAGGTAGTTTCCTCTAAATTTTATTACACATGATCAAATTAAAACATAAGGAAAGCAATACATTATCTTCAACCACCAACATGAATGAAGTTTGACACATTCGAGTAATTGCTCCAAAAAAATTTGTTTATTGCTAAAAATTCTTGCATTACGCTCTTTTCAAATGACTCAAATGCTAGCCAACAAAATTGCCTAAAAATAAACCTGAATTTCTTTTGTAAAGACATGAGAGCCACCAAACGGAAGCGTGTGAGAATCAATATCACTGTCCCTTTTTTTTTTCTTTTTTTTAAGAGGTGTGTTCCTTTATAAATTGGTATAGATAAAAAGAGGAAAATTCTATAGTATCTTTGATATCGGTATTTCTATAAGTTAATTAATTCAAAATGTAAATTTACTTTAAAATATATATTTTTTGAACAAGGCAAAAAGAGATTTACATTAACAAACAAAAAGTTTTGCTCCCTAGCACAAGGAGTGCAAAGAGAAGCAAAACAAAGTTACATCATATAGTCTTGAATAGTAATGTTATAAATGAAAAATAAACATAAGCCAATCCCCCAAACATGCAAGAGGATTCTGCCACCACATATGATAACCAAAGGGAACACACACATTAATTTTTGGCTTTCAACCACCGAAGAGAATACATCTTCACCTTTTCCACTAACTGCATAGTCGTATTGATTAGCAAAAAGTCTATGATTCCTTTTAGTCCAAAGAACCTAAATACAACAAAGCCAAACCAAATGTAAGTATGACCGACGTGGAGCATATGCACCTGAAGAATGAAAAAACTCATAAAAATGATCCGTACCCTGTTGGGGATCCACTGAATACACATCAATCCAAGACTTAATATGCTTCCAAAGATCGCCAAAAATATAACAACCTGAGACACATAATTGATTGTCAAAAGTAATAACACCACGCCGCACCAAATTATCCTTTGTTGGCCATTTATTGCGAAAGAGACGCCAAGCACAAATAGACACCTTCAAAGGAACACTCTTATGCCAAGGAGCATCTGTAGTGACGTCGTGACTGTGTATCTCCTACCTCATAAGCATTTGATATACACCACGAACTGTGTAGCCAACTCCAATGTCCGGACGCCAAATCCAGACATCCGCCTCAGATTCCTGCAGGGTAATGTTAGAAAGCAAGTTCCTAATCTCCATCACTAGATCCTCCTCCCAAGCTAACAATCTACGCCTCCAGCTCCAGGCCCCCCATCTTCATCCCAACCTAAGGCATGTATTGCGCCTACCGTCAGGTCTTTGTGCATTGATAAGTCATACAACCTACTAAATCTCTCCATAAACGTGACCGCCCCCATCCAACAGTCAGACCAAAAACAAGTATTAAAAACATTACCAAGACGTATTGAAATACTTTCTTCAAACCAACTACCACCCTCAACACCTATCCCCTCTCGAATTCTAACAATATCCTTCCACCACGCCGATCCCAACCTATCTCCCTCTCTAATCCACCCTCTTTCCTCTCCATAACGAGACAACAAAACCTTATAGCACAACCCGCCCCTATCCACTAAACATCTCCAACACCATTTACCAAGAAGAGCTATATTGAACTATGTCAGTCTCCTTACCCCCAAACCCCTAACCTCCTTACTCATGCAAATAGAGTTCTAGTCCACCCAAGCAATTTTCCTATTATCCTCATTCCCGCCCTAGAATTTTTTTATTAAAATAGATTCAATGGAAGAGATTATACCTGCAGGAGCTCTGAAAAAAGAAAGGGCATAGACAGGAAGTGAAGACCGGACATATTTAAGGAGAATCAAGCGGGCCCCATAAGACAAATTTCTACTTTTCCACTCAGACAGTCTAGATTTTAAACGGTGAATTGTCGGATCCCAAAAATTTAAACGTCTAGGATCACCCCCAATAGGAAGGCCAAGATACATGAAATGCATGCGTCCAATTTTGCAGGATAAAATAGAAGCAGCTTCTACAAACCAAGAGTCTTCAATATTAATGCCAAACAAACTACTCTTGTGATAGTTTACCTTCAACCCTGACATGTTTTCAAAAAGAACCAAAACAACCCTCAAAGCTCTAACATTCGCCCAACTCTTGACACCTATCAGAAAAGTGTCATCCGCAAATTGCAGGTGAGAGAGCACAGTTGAATTATGCGCCCCCACCGAATAACCCGTAAAAAGATTCACATTCACCGCAGTCGTCATCAAAATATTCAAACCTTCAGCTGCTAGTAAGAATAGAAATGGAGAAAGCGGGTCGCCTTGGCGCAAACCCCTTTTGAATTGAAACTCTTCCGTTGGACACCCATTTACCAAAACCGATGCAGTTACAGTAGAAACACATTCCTTCATCAACTTACACCACAAAGTTGGAAAATTCATTCTCCCCATAACAACATCCAGATATCCCAGTCCACTGAGTCAAATGCTTTTTCAAAATCAACTTTAAACATTAACATTTGTTTTTTCATCATACGAGCTTCATCTACGACCTCATTAGTAATTAGGATATCATTAAGAATTTGCCTATCCTTCACAAAGTCTGACTGTGTTTCAGAAACGACCTTTCCCATCACTTGCATTAAACGTTTAACCAACAACTGAGCCAAAATTTTATACAAGCAACTAACCAAGGCAATGGGTCGAAAATCGTGCAGACGTTGGGGGTTGTCAATCTTAGGAATGAGAGCAATGAAAGTGCTATTTATTCCTTTAGAAAGACGACTGTTGCGATGAAATTCTGAAACAAACTGCATAATGTCACTCTTCAATTCTGGCAAAAAATCTTTGAAGAAACCCAACAGAATACCATCCAGACCCGGACTCTTGTAACCATCACAATCCCAAATAGCTGCCTTAACCTCATCTTTGTGAAACGAGCTTGTCAAGATAGTTGCATCAGCTGCATATAACTGCCTGAATTGTAAGTCATCCACCCTTGGCCTATTTATATTTTGCGCAAGAATGTGAGACTGGAAGTGACCAAACATTGCTTCCCTAACATATGCAACTCCTTCTACCATATGGGTACCCACTGCAATAAATGAAATGGCATTACGACGTCGTCTATCCGACATCATAGCATGAAAGTATTTAGAATTTGCGTCTCCTTCCCAAAGTCATAATAGCCTCGATTGTTGCCATGAAATACTAGCATTAGCTCTTGATAAAGAGTGGAGCTCATAAAACAACAATATTATATTATTATTGGATAATATGTGCTTACCCAACCAAAATCAAGGATATCATATTGTTTAAAAAAAAAGTGTTATAATTTAGGTACATCTATGGTCATTCTATAGGGCTGACAAAGCATACCAATTCACCTCATTTAGGCATGTTTTGTCTAATTCCGCTTAAAACGGAGTTAGACGAGCCGAGTCAAATTAGGTAATTGAGTTCAAAATTTCACTCCCACCATATTTAGTGGTGGACATACGAGTTTGCGGGACGGTCCATCAAACAAAAAATATTTTTTGTTGTGAGAAAAAAAAAACTTTTTTAATGTATTTTTTTCGGACTTAATTGTTATAAAAAAAAAAAAAACTATGTTGCTTTTATCATGAAAAAGTATAAAATAATAGGCAGCACATAAAATTTTAGTAAAATCAAGATAATTAAAAAATTGTCAAAATCAAAATCATACTTAATAGCAAAATAAGAAAAATCCGCCATCCCCGTGAGCTTAACTCAGTTGGTAGGGATAGTGCATAATGCATGCAAGGTCTGAGATTCGAATCCCGGACACCACCAAAAAAGAAAAATCCGCCAACATAAAACAAATCCGAAACATAAAATAAATCTTAAAATAAATCTAAAAGGATAAAATAATTCTAAAAATAAAATAAAAACGAGTTAAGCGGGCCGCCCCATATCCGCCTCGTTTTCTCAACGAGTTAAACATGACGAACCAACTACAGAAAACAAGCTTAAAATTTTGACTCAACACGCCACAATAACGAATTAAACGGGCCGACCCAACGAGTTGGACCTGTTTTGCTACCCCAATCCCTCTATGGTCCCGATTTCAAAAGACAAACACTTAAAAGCACGTAAAACAAATTTTATTAAAAAATTAAAAATCAATTAAAATAACTCTAACTACTGTTTCTTGTGGCTCTTGAAATCATTTCAAAATATATATCTTTTCGATTTTCTCTATAGTTTGATTAAAAAGTATTATTTTTTTCTTTATCATGGTGCATGTGCTAAATAAAAAATCTAAGATGTTAAAAAAAGAAAACTCTCTCCAACAAGTTGGACATTTTTATCCCCTTAGGTTCTTTCTTTTATTTTCTTCATTGATAGCTGGTTTCAGGTCAATTTTATATTTGAAATCATCCCTCTTCATTTTTTTCTTTTCTATTTCAATCTAAATAAGAGATTTTCACATGGATCTAGGCTTTTTCTTCGTGATTTTGTCGTCTGATACGACATTGTGTTGTTTGCTATCTTGTGCGGCGTTATTTGATGTCCCATCTTGTTGCGATTTCATTTGGTTTATATTGAAAGATCAGTTATTCAATCAATGATTTCGGCGTCAAACGTTGCAAATCCGCAGACATGGGTATTTCGATAACTTTAATTTTATCATATTGTTTTTAGACATTTTACCATTTTATACTATTAACATGGAAGATGTAAGTTTGTTTACAAATTTATCATGTATGTTTTTAGCAATGTTGAATGACGTAGTTTATTGATTTGAATGAATGAATATTGTTTTGTTTAGACGATGCTAAAAAAAATTAATCAACTATTGCACAATTTCTATATAATTTATATGTTTTAGTTACAAAATTCACAATAAACTAAATTAAAATTATTTAAAGGTGATTACAAGATTAACAAAATAGATAGTTATTCTTATTTTAGTCAACAATTTGTTTTCCTCCAAAACATAAATTATTATTTTTTTAAAGGGATTGTAAAAAAAATTGACGGTTCATTTTTTTTTTTTTGTCAGGAGCCGGAGACATTTCGTTATAAGAGTTTAATTTATATACACTGTTAATGTAAAAAAGTTTACACATACATCCAACAATATTTTGTATCATTCATTAATGTGATAACACATAATTGAAAGCATGTGTAAAACTTTTTCACCCTAACAATGTATATAAACAAAACTCTTCGTTATAATTTACACTGATTACATTTTATAATATACTTGCTCCACCTTTGAGCTAAGATCAAGTATTGTATATACCTTATTAGAAGTTAAATGATGTTGGTTTTCATTAATTAATCTCATTATTTAAACTAACGAAGTTGATTAATTATACTATCGATCTCATACATATCTTGGGAGAATGGTAGCCCATAAAGTATTGAAAGACAATTTAAAAATTTAAAGAAAGTGTTTACAATACAAGAATATAATGTAGAAAACTTAAGAGTGGAGAAAATCACCATTATCTAATGACAACCGAAGAATAATATTACATAATTTTGTTACACTATATACACTCCTCTCAAATCCCCTCTCACATTCCGGTACATCAAACTTTTAGAGCAAATAGGTAGACTATATCTCACAATACTTTAAGATAAGAGTATAAGAGAAAAGAAAAAGATCCACATATACAAACTTAAAGTTTTTTGACCAGTGCATTTTATATTGAAAAATTTAAGTGGATGGATACCAATAGCTTTGACCTCCTTCTTCCATTACACGTGTTCTAAGCTAATGTTAGCAGAAACAACTTTGTCCTGAAAAAATTCAAGCATTTTCTTGTCCTCCAAATAGTCCATAAACATGCAAATTCACATTCCTTCAAAAAACAAATGCAAACCATACCATTCTCATATTCAGTTGAAACCCTTTCCCAAAATAAGCTTGAAAACAAACTAAGATGAGAGTTGCCTATGTTACGATACCCTACGCTCACACCTAACCTAGTCAATTCATCCCTACTTTAGAAAAACTAGGATATTACAAAAATATACACATATTGTCCCTCGCACTCCAACTCCTCCTACATAGTTCAAGCTTCTCTATCAATGATTTCTCTTCTAAATAAATTATTTTTTGAATATGTATCCACCACTTATGGATAACATGTCAAGCAAACACCCCCCACTTTTAACATAATAATTTGGTGTCATACCTTGCTATTTAAATCCTCATCCAATGGAGTGTTGCGTCTTGTCAAAGCTTTGTAGGCCGAGCTAATAGAATATAACAATTCGATAAACCCTCTTTCCAACCGATACCCATTTCTAACATTAACCGTTCCCAATTTGGTCGTAATATTGCAACAATTCTATTTTCCACTAGAAGAACTCTCCTTTTCACCTAAGACCCCATGTACAAAATTGTATTTTCCACATGTCAAATCATAAACTAAAATTTATTCTTTTATCAAGGAGCAACTCTTGGGTGGACACAAGGATTTCAATCCTCTATTTAGTCATACACACATAAAAAGAAAAAAGTAGAAAAAATAATAATTAATTTTCAAATGATTATAACATGTTCACTTGTTTGTGTGTGTAACCAAATAGAGGGTCCAAATTCTTGTGTCCAATCAAGAATTATTCTTTATCAAGTTTCTTCATGTCAAGCTTCAGAGCACTTACACCTGCACCGCGTAGGTTTTCAAGAAAGAGAGATGAATCACAAATGACACACTAACTATAAAAGTTGAATTTCGCATCAATAAATGATATCACATCAGAGTAAATTTGAAAGTAATTTAGAGACAAACCCAAAATCATATAGAGAAATAACCCAAGGGATTAAAATCACTAAAAAAAAGTAGGAGGCAAAAATTATACAATCGCAGTATTTAGAAGATCGAAAGTTTTCAAATAAACCAATAAAAAATGTGAGTTTGTCCCTGGAAAGGACCGAGAAGAAAAAGAAACTATTCACGTGCATGGTAAGCCATATGATTGGTTTGACTTCATTTTTTAAATATGGCCATGCACCTACCGTATCTTTGATATACTGTGTTACATGGATTGATTCATAATTAATTACTCGTAATATATAGCTGCTAGATAATAACGTTTCAACCAACATGATTTGTTGGTAAAAGATTTGAGCATCTTAAATAAGTGTTCTTGAATACTATCTCTAACTCCTGAATATGAAAAATATATTTTTGAAGGAGAGGTGGATATTCTGGATCAAAACATGGTTAAAATAAATAAATAAATAATGTTTCAATACGAGAATACGTTAATATATTTTTACGTAAACAGGTTTATATAAGACAGAAGAACTCGCAAAAGAAGACAGAAGAAAATCTGGTTTTTGATTTATTTACATGTACCAGCTCTTAGCTACATAGTTAAAATTCATTAATTTATAAGTTAAAAAATCACTATCAAAATCAACAAGAATTGAGTGTAGCCAAAGATGTTGGTCTCTCGTGACATGATACATCAATATTCAAAATTTAACTGAAAGACGTGCTTATTTTTAATATCTTACAATGTCACAAACATGACCACTTTAATTGAGAGAACCTATAAAAAAGCAGGGGAAAAAAAACTCATTATTAAAAAAGTTAAAATAACATCAGAAAATTAAAACTAAAAATTTAAATTTATGTCTAATTTTGTTTCTCAATATCAAAAACTTTAAAATTGGAGATCAGATTTATTTTTTTATAACTAATGTTTGGTTGGTAATTCAACTTGTTTTTAAGCCTAAAAGGTTATGTATTTGAAACAACTGAGCACGGATTTCAACACTTGGCTTTTCCATTTCCATTTCAGACAATTACAACTTATATTCCCATCCACTTGAAACCAACCTTTTATGGTACAGGACGCATAAAGTTTGTTTGTAATATCTAAAGAGAAACGTTAACTTGGGCCTTAGAGCACATGTTAAGAATTTTATTAATAGAAATTATGTATTGAAAATTGTGTTAATTTATTGCTAAAATAACTTAATATTAATTTTTTTCATTAAACTCTTACCATTATTGAAATGAAATTAATGCTTAACATATGCCCTAAGAGTACAAGCTAACATGACTCATATCTAAAATATTGAAATTAAATACTACCATAAAAGTCTGAAATAATGTTACGGAGAACTGTATCCATTATTTTATAAGTCAGTTTTGTAAAATGAGTTAAACTTAATATGAAAACTAATATAGTATTAGAGTTTATCGATATGGATCATCAACAATTTATATCGACGTATGAAGCTCAATATTCTTGGGCATGAGTGATGTATTAAGAAAAACTCATGTCCAATATATATGATTACAATAAGACTATATATTACTTTTTCTATTCTATTCATTTCTCGCGCGCTTTTTTTTTTTTTTTTTACAAAAATGCCTATGGGGTTTTAGATTCTATAATGCGAAAAATACCTATTTTTCATGGGCATTTTTGTAAAAAATAAAAAATTGCACGAAAAATGGACAGGGCTGAAAAAATAATGTCTTACAATAAAGTTTGAGATGAGTTCACAAAGAGTAACACACATCTCACCTTATACGTCAATTTTGTAAGATATATTAGGTTCAATTTAAAAATAAAAATGTTGATAATTACATAAATTAAACCAATGAGCCTGTACCTCATCTCTATATAAATCATCTCGCAGACTAAGTTAAGAGCCATATCTTAGCCAAAAGAAATATCACATGATGGCTTCTAGTTCTAGTCAAATATTCCCTGTGCTTGTTATGGTCACTTTGGTCACATTATTAATCCCTAGCAACGCATTGCTCACTCCTCATTTTTATGATAATGTTTGCCCTCAAGCATTACCAACCATAAAGTCAGTTGTTCTCCATGCAATTCTTAGGGAAAAACGCATTGGAGCATCTCTTCTACGCTTGCATTTTCATGACTGCTTCGTTAATGTAAGTTACAATATTAATTAAACATTCTTAATGCTTAATTAGCAAGAGACGATGGCATCTCCTACAACATCTCTTAACATTATATACCTTTAAATATATAACACATTTTAGTTTATATGTTTAATTATTTTTTTATTTGAATTGATTTGGGTCAAATATTTTTTTTTCTTTCTAGATTTGATAAAAAAAAAAATTTCCATCAACCTAAAAAGTTTACACTAAAACCATCTTCAATGTTGGTTTTAAGTGTGTACTTACACTTAAAAACCAGTTCTTAAATTTTGCTCCACTAGAGGGGATGCCATGATCTCCATGCATGCATAAATGATACTCGAGTTTGCTAAGGAACATGATCCACACAATTTTTTATATGAAGTTGGATGTCTCCTAAATTGAAATTTCAAACATTGAACTCAGATTTTTCATATCAATGTGCTGGTAAATGGAATCTTAATTATTTTATGCTGGGCACAAACAAACAGAAATATCAAGAACACATGTGAAATTTTAAATTCTTACGAAAATGCTGCCTTACCTAATTATTGGCCGCTAGCTTCAGTTACTTTTTTCTAATAAAAAAACCTTAGTTTATTTTAATTTCAACTTGAAGAAAATTAAAATTTCAATTTTCCACATGTTAAGTATTTTAACTACAACTAAAGAGTATTTCTTAATTGTGTCTTGTGATCTTCAATATGGTCCAAAAATTGGTAGTCTAAGTAAGAACATATTCTCATATAATAAAAACTACTGATTCAAATACCATTAATATTTTAAATATAAAGAGAACACATTTGAACATGTCACATTTTTTAAAACATAATTAACTAAATTAATATCAATGATTGAAATTTTAGGGTTGTGATGGATCAGTTCTGCTAGATGATACCCCAAATTTCACTGGGGAGAAGACAGCTCTTCCAAATATTAATTCAATCAGAGGATTTTCTGTTGTTGATGAAATCAAAGCAGCTGTTGATAAAGTATGCAAAGGCCCTGTTGTATCTTGTGCTGATATTTTAGCCACAGCAGCTCGTGATTCTGTAGCCATAGTAAGTGTTACAAAAATTAATCATTCATTCTCATTCTCTAGGTTATCATATGAAAAAGGGAAATTAAATACACCTGTTGTGACATGTTCTTAAATAAACACTTATGAAGCACTTTACACAATTAGACGTCATATATGACACTGACAAAGACATAGATTATAATTTTTTAAAATAGTTAGTAATTGAATGTAACTAAATCTATTGATGTCGTATTGGTGTATGATACTCACACGTGTCAAACACCAAATATACCTTTAATTTAAAGTGTTAGTAATTAGTAATTACAACCATTCTGAAGTCGGAGACGTAAGCAAAATCAACCAAACACGGTGATCAAATTCTATGTGATTTGTATTTTTTGTATTTGTTTTATCTTATAGCTATTGTTCTAACAAATACAAATTTTGAAAAATTACATAATGTTCCATTGTGTTACTTTTAACAGCTGGGAGGTCCACAATTTTTCTACAATGTGTTATTGGGAAGAAGAGATGCAAGAACAGCAAGCAAAGCAGCTGCAAATGCAAATCTCCCATCTCCAACATTCAACTTCTCACAGCTTATTTCCAATTTCAAATCACAAGGATTAAATGTAAAAGACCTTGTAGCTCTTTCTGGTGGCCACACTATAGGGTTTGCTAGGTGCACTACATTTAGAAACCGAATTTACAATGAAACAAACATTGACCCTACTTTTGCAGCATCTTTAAGAAAGACATGCCCTAGAACTGGTGGAGACAACAATTTAACACCACTTGATTTCACTCCTACAAGAGTTGAAAATACATATTATAGAGATTTGCTATACAAAAGAGGTGTCCTTCATTCCGATCAACAATTGTTTAAGGGACAAGGTAGTGAAAGTGACAAATTGGTGCAGCTATATAGTAAGAATCCTTTTGCTTTTGCTAAGGATTTTAAGACTTCTTTGATCAAGATGGGGAACATCAAGCCTCTTACTGGGAGACAAGGCGAGATTCGACTCAATTGTAGAAGGGTCAGATAGAGTTGTGATCTCTTAAATGGACCTACTTATCTCGAAAGATTGGTATTTATTTTCAATTAAGAATAAGAAATACTCTTTTCGATTTTAAATATAAGCAAAAAAAATAGAAATATAAAAATGTATCTTTTTGCTTATATTTAAGATCAAAGAGAGTGTACGGTGAATTCGAAAAAGAAAAAAAAAAAAGGTCTAAAACGTAATAAGGGGGCATGAGACACTTGATTGAGAAATCATATGATATTAGTATGCCTGGCTATATAGTATTATATGTTGGAGTAACTTTGTATTATTTAAGTTATAGGTTCAAATGACATGGACCTGTCAAAGTGTCAAAATTTGAAAGTTAGTTAAATAAGAGATGTTGAGTTTTTATGTTAAGGTTCAATTGTTTGGGTTGTAACTTTCATGTTCTGCTTTCAACCCAATATGTGAAACTTTTTTTTTTTTTTGTGTGTGTATCATTTGTGCCTTTGATGCAATGATTAATGCTTAATGATACAATTTGGAACTTGAAAAAAAAGGTAAATTAACACATTATATTTGCGTGCATACTTTATCCCTTTTTATAAGTCAATTTCTCAGTTTTCACATACATTATGAAAATGTTGATTGTATAATTTTTTCTTTCTCTCTTATAAATAAGACTATAAAAATCTCCAAAAAATAATAAAGACCAGAGTAATTAGAATTAATTTGAATTATATTTGAAAGAATAATACATACATTTGGTAATTTGTAAGAGATCAACTTATATTTAGTGATAAATTTTTCAGAAGTCTTTATAATTAAGTATAGAGGAAGTATTGTACCAAAAAAATAATATAGAGGAAGTACTTTAAGATTAATTATATTTAATGAATAATAACAATAATAATCATGTCCCATGATCTTAGGTCAATTAGTAAAGACAATATATTATAGAGTAATGATACATAAACATCCTTATGTGGCAATACACCCTTTAACACCTACACAAAAATATGTAAGAATTGGTGTTCAAACTCCAGATATCGTATTTATTCACATTTAAAAGGTAAATTTTTAACCACTATCTACTTGACTAAATATATAATAATAATAAGAATAATAATAACAACAATAATAATAATAACAATAATAATAATAATAATAATAAATTTTATAGGGAGTGAGACATGTGGAACAATGGAAGAAAACATCAAATAGGGCTATATTTTTAGGGGAATCGGTGACCCATAATCAGTACATATGAGAAAGTCTTTCTTGATTACAAATACAAATAAAAAATATTTGGACATACACATACTCATGTAAATGAAAAATGATATTAGTCGCATCATTTAATTAATTAATTTTTTTTCGACAAGTCATTCAATTATTTTCTATTTTAATGTTTTCTATTTATGTGTATGTACCTTGACATTTTTTATTTATGTACGTGAGCAAGTGAGTATTTCTCCATTATATATATAATATAAAAAAGACTTAGTTATTTGCATGGTTAATGTATGAGATCATCATGATATAGAAATGATGGATATGATTTGATGTGGAAAAGAAAATATGCTCAAAGTATATTTTCGCACGGAAAAAAAGAACGTGTCTCTGTCTTGAAGAAAAACAATGTTTTTTTTTAGAGTTTTAAAGGTAGTGCGTTGTAGGTAGGGGTGTTCAAAATTGAATTAATCTAATAGAAAACCAAAAAACTAAATAAATCCAAATGGAAGTCGTAAAATATCACATTTAGTTCAGATTTATTTGGGTCATTTTTTTTACTTAACCTCATAGTTTGGTTAGATTGCAGTTTTTATTTTAGCAACCAAACCAAACTGCAACTTAAGAGAAACACCAATTGAACTTGTGTCGTCCAACTCAATACCATAGAAAGTCAGATCTTTTATAGAATGACATATTTTTTCTCTTCTTAAATTTCTTCTTAAAAAATGTATTGATGTGCTTTTATTTGATGCTACATGCACTAATTAATTTTTCAGTTTATGTTAGTATATCTTAAATTATAGAAATTCAATGAGAACTTTTAGATAATATAAAATCTTAGTATTCCACATTTCTTATTGAAGAGGGTTATTTTTGGTTCCATATTTTTAATTTGGTTTATGTTGATTGGAACATTGATGGATGAAAATTAAATTGTAATCTTCGATGAAATTTAAAACATGCTAAAAATAAGTTATTTTTAACTTGATTTTAGTGTTGGAAATAAAAAAATTGTCTCATTAAAATCCACAACAACCAAATCAACCCAAACCACATTAGTTTGATTTGGTATGATGAGAGAAATAGAGGAGAGAGAGATAGAGAAGAGAAGTTGGAGATTTCTCTTGTTTGGCAAGAAGAGAAATTGAGAAGAGAGAAGAATAAATGGTGGGCCCCATACCTTTTTTGTTGCTCTTCAAAAGTGAGAAGAAAGAAGGAAGAAGACAAAAAAGTCTATTGTGCCATTGGTTTTTTAATTAATCTCAAAATTGAATAAAACCGCATCACGAACACCCCTAATTATAAATTTATTTTGCACTAACTTTCAATAAGAGTTCATTATTTTCTCACATCATCCCACTATTTTAAATTTATTTAAGATACTCCATCCAAAATGAAATATAAGTAAAAGAGGTAGTTGAAAAGTGAATGTACGTTGTTAAAAATTTAGTTCACATACATAAACTTTTCTTCTACTACTTTTTTACTTATATTTCATTTTATAGGGAGTAATTTCTTTAGTATACTTTCCAATTTTCCAAGTGAATGTGAAGGTGAAATAAAGAAACTTAGTTTTTTTATTGACTATATTGCTCTTCTTTTATGGATAAACACATATAAAAATTGCTCTTTAGACAGTCTAGATTGCTATCAGGTATCCCGAAATTACTATTCATTACGTGTTTTGTTTTTTTGAAGAGAAATGATATTTGTACAACAATTTTTTTGACAATTTTGTGACAGCTCTTTCTCTCATATTGTCATTGTCTTTTTATTTTCTCTCTTCTTCTTTCTCTCTCTATTGTTTTTGTTCAATAAAAAGAAAGGAAAAAAGGTTGTCACAAATGTTGTCTAAATATGGTTATACAAATATCGTTCATCTTTTTTGAATTATGTTGTTTGATGTATTTGAAATTGCTATATTTAATGTATGTCGTTGAAATTATATTACACATTGTCTAATGTAGGGTGAATGAAAGTCCAAATTTTATAACAGTCAATGTTGTCCATTCATATAATTCCTGAAATTGCTTTGTAGGTTTTTTGAGATCGTATGATGTTTATCATAGACCTTTGATATCAATTACATAGTCATTATTGAGTTTCAATATATTTTGGATTATAGAATCTAAAAATCTCTCTATTAGAGTTTGAATTATAGAATCCAAACAAAAGGTATTTTGAAGAAAACAATAGTTCACGTAAGACAATCATATGTTGCGAAAAATAGTACTACATGTATTAGTATATGCTAACTGAAACAATTTAATAATTTAATCATTGACAAGAGATCCGCAGTAGCAACTTTGGTTTATGTTAAACCCCTTGAAGTTAAGTCCGCAAATCAAAATGGTCCAAAACTTATATTATAAACTAGGGACAATAAATCCCTTCGTCACATATATTGATTGGACTTATGTTAAATGACTGATTTTTTCTTTTGATTTTTTTTATAGGCTTGTTTTGAGAGGATTTTCTTATAGGCATGTTAATGCCTTCTTCGAGGTGTTCCTTCAAAAATTAAGTTACAGGTCCCCTAAAAAAAGTTATAGGTGGTCTAGAAGTAATTAGGCCCGTTTGTTATATTATACCACTCGTAATCTTCCAACCGGATTTGTGCACCAATTAGAATACGAAAACTAATCATTCTTCTACTTTCCTTATAAATAAACCACCCCAAAGGCAAATTTAATATGTGTGATATTATATCCAGCACATTACACACAACATTTAATAAAATGATTTGGATAAGGAGTATCCATAACGACTAAATGACCACCGGCCGAAAACCGAGAGCAACAACAAGTCAACACTTCAGGACTATAAGAGAGGAATATACCACATCTCTAACCAAAATTATAAGATATTAGGTACCTGAGTCATATCTCTTATATATATCAAACATTAAATATGTTCGTAGTTGAGTGGCATTAACATATCACATTGGAACCCAACTATCAACTAAGAAAGACTTGGTACATAAGTGGTCTATTATGGCTCACATCTCTTTTCTTTGTGTGACTACTTGGCGTGTGATCAAATATGTGGCTTTTTTGGTGTAAAAGAATAATATCTATAGTTTATAAATGGATAATTTTATTTTTTTTATAAACTTGTTTATAAGAATAAATGGGATGAAAAAAATGGATAAATTTGTAATTAAATATGAGTAATAATCACTCCCAAAGAAAAGCTGAAAAAATGGATGATTATTTAATTTAAACACTTTTATCTGATATTAAACCTTCAATTATAATTATAATTATAATAGAATACATAGCTAGTATGCATGAAATATTAAAGTGAGTTCAATGATAAAAAAAGTGGAAGCATTATTTTTCATAGTAGACATCTTAGTGAGTAAAACAACGATGGGTCATGTTCAGTTGCATGGTGCCACAATCTTTTCAAAGATTAATCTTCACAGTTGATACCATCAAATCATAGTTAGGCTACAAAATGAAAGGAAAACTACATTTAAACTCGGAGTCCATTCATGTGTCTTATGAATCAAGTTGTTAGACCATTTATTGATAAATTTATAGTCGTATACTTTGAAAATATTTTGATCCAAAACAAAGACAAATGTGAGCACTTAGAGCAACTTTGACAAGTGCTATAAACTCTTCATTAGTAAAAATCCAATGTGTGTACCCAAAAAAAATAAAAATGCAATGCCAATCTGAAGAAATATTTTTTCTTAACTAGTGAAGTTACTTTTTTTTTGGGGAGACACCATCATTGCTGAAGGCATTCACGTTGATCCATCAAGGGCGAAACCATTAATAGTTGACCTATTCCAAAATCAATCTATGAGGTGAGAAATTTCCATGGTTTAGTTTAGTTTTATCGAAGGTTAATAATGAATTATAGCTAGGTTGTTGCCCCACTCACATATTCCATAGAGGGAGAGATAAGTTCCAATGGATTGAGCAAGCAATAAAAAGGTTTGTATAAGCTAAAATAATGTTTGACACAAACACCAATGTTATTTGCAACTTTGACCAATTGTTCAAAGTCATTTGTCACACTTCAAATATTGGAAACAATATTGTATTGTTATATGTCAAGAAGGCCATCTTATAGACTTCTTTAATGAAAAACGCAACAATAGTACACTTAGAAAGTCGATATATGATAAGGAGTTATATGCCATTGTTTGTGTGATATGGTCGTAAGTGTACGAGTATATCCCGAAATAAAGAGTATTATTATTCACATGAACTTGTAAATCTGAAGTTGGGTTTAGATTAAGAAATTAAAAAGGCTAAATCTAAACCATTAATTAAATCCTACAGGTCATGTTAACTTGACTGCGTGATTGCATGATTTGTTTAACAACGGTGAATCACAATCCCAATAACATGTTATCATTGTGCACTACAACATTGGACTCCTACATGTTGAACAACAAATTTATTCGTTATTCTAATCATGAACCTCTAACGTATTTGAATTCTAAACAAAAGATGAAACACACATGCCACCGGGAGTGTGTTTTTATAGCCTTATCCATTCTTACTTAAACATAAAGCAGGAGTTCAAAATATTATTGTGAATGCTTTCAGTATACATCATACCATACTTTCTACCATGTAAGTGAAAGTAATTGGATTTTGACACAGTCAATGAGTAATAAAAAGATTATCAAGAAATTCAAAAGGTTTTGAATGCCATTGAATTACAGCCTTCTCTAGACTAATACAAACACGAGGGATTTTTGTTCAAATAAAAGATTGTACATATTCCTATGTGCTCACTACGGGAAGCCATATAATGGGAATCCCATGATGGAGAATTAACATGGCATTTTGAACTAAGTAAAATTGTGCCTTTGGTAAAGAGAGTTTTCATTGGCTGAGAATTAAAAGAGATGTCAACAAACATATTCAAAGATATGTCGAATTTCCCACTTGGCCAAAACCAAAATCCAAAACCCTAGGTTATACATGCCACTTCTAATTCCATAAGAACCTTGAGAAGATGTTAGCATGGACTTTGTCCTTTGGGTTACGACGGACTCATCGTCGGAAGGATTACATTTGATGGAAGTTGTGGACAAATTTTTAAAAATGACTTACTTCATCCCATGTCAAAAGACTAACGATGATGTTTAAGTTGTTGGCTTATATTTAATTTAATGGAAGTTCTTTGTCTTTATGGTGTTCCAAAAAATATCACTTCTGATTATGATGTTAAATTCCTAAGCCACTTTTGAAAAACCTTGTTAAGCTTCAATTTCTTAGTGCTAATTCTCGAACAGGTGGACAAGCCGAAGCTATTAATATGATTTTGGGAAACCATTTTTAGTTAAGGTTCGATGTTATGGGCGGTATTACATAAGTCTCTCCATTGCCACCATCGACAGTATGCTAGTTTCACCATTGCACCACCGTATTATTAAATCTAAGCCACCATGTTTGGCAATTTCTATTTTTACATTATCATATTTTCATTGGTGTTAACTACTACTATTTCAACTATAATTTAGCATCTATGTTTAGTATGGCTTGCCACCCCATGGTGCTTATGGCCGATGTGAACCGTTGTTCTCTTCAAAGGCGTTGTAGGATATGTATCTAATCAACCCTAGTTTAGGTCAACAACCAAGTTAGTTCTCTACCAAAAACAAAACAAAAGAACAATGACTTCAGAAACAGGTCCAATTATGAAACCCAAAACGCCCCATTCCTAAACATTTGTTCTTCAAAAACTTGTTAACCGTGAAACTCACCGGAATCAAAAACGGAATCGAAGATGCAATAAGAATCGTAAACGGAATCGGAAATTACCTCAAGCAGGATGATGGTCTCCACAGACCACAGATACAACCTCGCCGGAATGAGGAGTCGCTGGAATTTCGGATTTTCGTCGGAAGAGGAGAAGATGTCTTTTGCGATTTCTGGTTCAAGGCTTGTTAGAGATTTCTGTTGAAAATGAATAGTAATAATTGAGCCCCTAAGCCCCATCAATTGGGGCCAGTAAAAAATAGACTAGATAATGGGTTGGGCTGAAAATGAACTTATACAGTATGGGGCCTGAAATTATAGGGCTTTAATGAGGCTCAAATGATGGGGCTTTTGATTATTGAGCTTCTTTGACAACTCTAAACCCATGTACTTGTATGAATGATATTTGCTTTTAAAAAAAAAAAAAAATCTATGATTACTATATTAATAAGATCAATCCTTTCATGTATTATCATCTAAATGTGAAGTAAAATTGAGTCTATCTCTTTGAGAATGAGATATTAGAGTAGATTTTCTCTAAGGTTCAAAGTTAAGTTCTTAAATTCAGTTGTTAAAGTAAATTCCTAAATCCTAAAGTTAGTAGGATGTAGTCATTTCAGACAACAGTTTACAGTTGTATAACTAATACTATATGGAATTGAGTAACATCATTACATATGTTAAGAAGTAGGGAGCACATTCTCTTCACTATTTGTCCCACAAGCAACTACTTTCAAGTTTAGATGTCCCTTTCATTCTTTTTCAACTCAATACATGATTAAAATAATGCGTTTAATACCTGATTTTTTTTTCAACTCAAGGTTTTCTTTTGAAGGATTCTATCAAATGTTCTTTTCATGCTACTGCATTACGCGTATATTAGTCCAGTTCTTATATTAATTAATAATTAGAGATCATAAACCCACTTAGGCATACATCTAAGGACACTATTAGAAAAAGCAAAATTAGCGAGGGAAATTAGTGACGGAAAAAATGAAATTCCTTACAAATTTTTTGGTCGCAAAATTTAGTGACGGAATTTGAGAGGGATTTCACATTTTCCCTCACTAAATATCCCTCACTAATTTTTGTTTTTTTAGTAGTGGAAGGTTTTGAGTCATCATCTTTAGAATATTTAAGTCGTAATAATTATAAAGTGTTTAAGTGTGCTGGAAGAATACAAGGTCAGATTGTTGTGGATTATAAAAAAAATGATCTTGATGTTCAATAACTTAGAGATTCATTTTTATTTTCTAAAAATATAATATTTATGGAAATTTATAACAAATGCACCCTATAAAATGCTTACTTGTGTAGCTAGCCAAGAAGAATTTAAAATTTATGGAAATTTTTATAGGAAAATGCATCAAAATTTGATAACTTTATCACTGTTAGTGACAAATTGTAAAATAAATTAATTAGCATATATTTTATTTTATTTATCTCTACTTTTGGTCACTAGATAACTATATGTGTGTGCGCGCAATTGTAAGTATCTTGTGTCAAATAGCGCAATCGTAGAAATTACTCTCTTATATCAAAAATAATCGACCATAAATCAAATTTTGCCCCCATTATCCTGTGAATCGACAGTACACCAACTTCCCAAATATCATTTCGGAATTACAAATATAATAAAAGCAACATGGAGCATCGATCTTACATATCATTTCAATATCCAATGGTATAGGTGATAAAGGTGTCAATGTTTACATAATTCTTATAGAAGGTTTTGGGTCAACGGTTCCAAGCAAGCAGGCACATATAAGTAGTAGGTACATTATGATTTGAAATATTATATAAGTTGACAACTCTAACAAGTAAATAACTATAGCCTAGTTGCTATATTTTCATTCATCAAAAAATGAAAGTTGCTAAATTTTCATTCTATATAAAGCATCCCTCTATAGCTAGATACTCACAAAAACAACATCTTAGCTCAAATCAAAGTCTCATACAAGCATATAGCTAAATGGATTCTCATATCCAATATTATATTGTGATTTTTATGTTCACTTTTGCAACGATTTTGAGTCCTACAATTGCAAAGCTGACTCCTAATTATTATGACAAAATTTGTCCTAAGGCATTGCCAATCATAAAGTCAATTGTTAAGCAAGCAATAGTTCATGAGCCACGCATGGGAGCATCGTTGCTACGTTTGCATTTCCATGACTGCTTTGTTAATGTAAGTTTGTTGATTGCGTAAACTCATGACTACATATTGATGTATGTGTAATGTGATACCGTTATCAATCAACGCTACTCAATAAGTTCAATTATATGTGCATCATATTGTCACAATTATATATGAATCACTTATGTTATATTATATATATATAGTCTAATACATGAACATTATGAAACTACATAGGGCTGTGATGGATCAGTTCTACTAGATGACACTCTTACCTTCATTGGTGAGAAGACTGCATTTCCAAATATCAATTCAATTAGAGGTTTTGAGGTTGTTGATCAAATCAAAGCTGCAGTTACCAAAGCTTGCAAACGTGATGTAGTATCATGTGCCGATATTTTAGCCATAGCAGCTCGAGACTCTGTTGCCATAGTAAGTCTTTCCAAAATTTTGCACTTTTTAATCATGGTTTTAAATTGCACTAACCCTAATTGCGACCGTAATATAAAAAAATAGTCTTCTATGCCGCTAAATTTTCCTACAATACAAGTTTATAGCATTAACGCGACCGAAACTCTAATTTAAAACCATGTTTAAATTAAACTCATATTTCATATTTTTTTGGTCAGTAATTCAATTTTTTCTAGCTAGTAATATATAACATTGACAACTACAAAAAAAATTCTTCAATTAACAGTTGGGTGGTAAGCAATATTGGTACCAAGTGTTAGTAGGCAGAAGAGATTCAAGATTTGCAAGCAGGGATGCAGCAAATACAAATCTTCCACCACCATTCTTCAACTTCTCACAACTCATCACAAATTTCAAGTCTCATGGACTAAACCTTAAGGACTTAGTTGTTCTATCTGGTGGTCACACAATTGGATTTTCCAAATGCACTAACTTTAGAAATAGGATCTACAATGACACCAACATAGACACCAATTTTGCTGCCAATTTGCAAAAGACATGCCCTAGAATCGGCGCCAACGACAATTTAGCACCATTTGATTCTACTCCTTCAAGAGTTGACACAAAATACTATAAGGCTTTGTTGTATAAACAAGGTCTCCTTCATTCTGATCAAGAGCTTTTCAAAGGTGATGGCTCTCAAAGTGATAGATTGGTACAACTTTATAGTAAAAATTCTTATGCTTTTGCTAAAGATTTTGGAGTTTCTATGATTAAGATGGGTAATTTGAAGCCTCTTACTGGGAAAAAGGGTGAGATAAGGTGCAATTGCAGAAAAGTCAATCAGAATTGAATATAATAATGATGGAAGGACCATAGAAGAATGAAGAAGGAGAAAGATTGTTTAATATAAAGTTGTGCCAATTTTTATATTCTCTATAAATTATTCAATTATTTTGATTGTTGAGAATAATAATTCTAGGTTTAAAACAGAACCATGAATTGTTAAGGAGTCTGTTAAAAGTGATATTAATTTATTGTTTTCATTGCAAGAGTCTTAATTTTTAGAAAGGTGATATTTATAATTTATAAAAGTATTCATTTTTGTAAGTTTTTATAAGATCAACTGAATCATACATCAACTTGTTCTCATTTTAATTAACTTGCATTCTAAACCCCATATTCAAAATCGCAACCAATGGAATTCAAGTAGTTAACGAACTCCATCAACGACCAACCTATTCAGGAGAACCTAAGTTCAATCACCGAGTGAAAGAATAATTGGTCAGAATTTACTTACCTCAAACTCTAGATTTCCAAAATCTCTTTCCCTTGAAAACATGAGGGTTAGCAACGAAAAGAAAAACCTGAAATCAATTTTAATTGTCAATCGAAAATGTTTACCTTTTTGTTTTTACGCAAAAAAAAAAAGCTATTTGCTTACAAAAGCATAGAAGTTTAGAACTCAATCATTCTCCTTGTGGAGACATTTTTATTTATACACATCTTACTTCTTATGGTGTATACTTGCACTTTTTGAAATAGGTCTATCTCTAACAAAATTTCTTTGGTGATCAGAGAAGATTTCAGGAGAAATCAAAGAAAATCTATCTACTAGAATTTTACGAATCATTTTAAACTTGTAGTTGATCAAAGGTAACGACCTAAAATTGATCAACTTTATCGGATCTTTGTTTAAGAATAAGGACCACCATATTAAAATTCAGATTGGGAAAAATTTAACTAGGTATAAAAATTGAGAGACAAAATTGAACATAGAGTTTAATTAATGAGAGCATCATGCTTACTAAAAATAATGGAATCTTAAATTAAGATTGTAATGTGTTTTTCAAATATTGATTTTCAGCGAAAACCTTACAAAAATATAATGAACCTTATTTTGTTAAAAAAAAAGTAAGAATACAAGAATATAGAAAGAGAGAAAGAAAAAAAAAACGTTTGACCAAAACACTATGTTACCTTTCCAACTTTTGTCATGTGATCGAAATCATTTGTGACGCTTTAATTCAACAATGATAAACTTAGATATTGAACTTATGATAACGAGTTTTAGGTCGTGAACTACAACAATGGATTAGATACATTACTTGTTGAATAAATCATATATTCTTTATTATGATCATGAAGTCGTACGTGGAACATTTTAGAGTGAGTTCTTACAACCTTACCTATTCTTATGTAAACATACGGTGACAATTCAAAATGTTGTCAAGGATGCTCTCAGTAGGTGTCTGTTGGAACATTAGTGTGATATTGAAAAATAAATTAGAAGATTAAACACCAAGTAATTATACTTTGATCTAATGTTGTGTGAATTGAAAAAATAGAGTGTGGGGGTCCCACATAAAATAGAACTCACACATTAGTAGTGTTTAAATTGTGGTATTTAATTTTAAATACTTGATAATGATAAAAATAAAAATAATAGTAGTTATTATTTTATTTGAAAATATCACTTCCCATAAATTTAGCTTATGGCCGTTGTGATAAGAATAAGAATTTAATTGAATTTCTTATATTTCCTTCATTCAAATCCAATAGTTTGTTTCCTCCACTTCTGTGGATTTGTTTCTTTTGATCATATCCACAAGTGTTGTTGAACTGATTAATGGATAAACTCCATTTTAATATTATCCATTAGAGTAACTGTTGTCGCAATTTTTGCTAAAACAGTTACAGAATCTCTATATAAATAGAGAACTTCACTCAGTTCAAAAAACACACCAAAAAGTTTCATTGAGTTGTCGGGAACTCTTTCTCTCTTCTCTCTTTCTTGACTTGTGTTGACGAGTCTTTCTTCTCTTCATCTCCTTTTTTCTGTCCCTTCGGAATTAAGAGTGTTCTTAAGACCATAGTCCCATTTCGGTTTAATGTCCCTTCGGAATTAAGAATGGTCTTAAAATCATAGTCCCTTCGATAATATAAGTCCCTTCGGAATAAAGAGTACTATTAAGATCATAGTCCCTTTTTGGAATAATAATGTCCCGTCGGAATTAAGAGTGATCT
>Ga0315915_1001263_pt1 | contig 30216 bp, 14 predicted proteins | sample MpolbnodulesMG_FD_207738 | JGI IMG/M metagenome (GOLD analysis project Ga0315915, IMG submission 207738) | Medicago polymorpha root nodule microbial communities from Los Angeles, California, United States - branched nodules | ecosystem: Host-associated > Plants > Roots > Nodule | place: USA... | reverse complement strand
GTATTAAATACACATATTTCTTCTTTTAATTAATTGTCTTATTTATCACTTTAATTAAAGTAAAATAAGTGGAATTTGTTCATTTAATACTCCTTAACCAGTGCCCCGGGGGCACTGGGGGCACTGGATAGCATTACCCTTTTCTTAACTCTTAAAAATTCAGTTGATTAAATATTATTCAATCTTCAGTACGGTTTTTTTACGGGTTTAAAAAAAATTTCAATACTGTTTAGGCAATAGTAATACATCATTTGTTACCATCACTTGCCATAAAACTTAAATAGAAGGTTTGTGCTGTAAAACTGTGTTTAACATGTGTTGTCGTGCATATCAAATGCACCCTTAGGCTTTTTTTAAGAGTTAGGAGGGAAAGAAAATGAAAGGTTTTCGAGGGAGGAGAGGGAAATAGAAAGGAGATAAATTTGTCACCTTGATTGGGAGAGTTTTTCCAAACCCTCCAAAACTAGGAAGGTTTTTGCCAATACATTTTTTGAATTTTTCATATAGGATGATTTTTGTTTTATAAACAAAAATTAAGACCTCATGCAAGATGGAGGACTATCATGCATGCCTTCCACTTTCCTTTTGTCCAAGACTCTTTTTTCTATATTCGCTTTAAAAACTCAGAGTACTGTACTCAATATTAAGATATCCCACTGAACAAGTGCATTACACTCCATCCAAACACTGCACCCAAAGTTGAAACATCATCATCATTCATTGTGCTAACTTATTGTTAAATCATTATATTCATCCTTTTAACATTTTTTTATTAGTATAAAAATTATAATTATTAAAATTTTACACACGTATTGTAGTGGTTTGTGTTCAATGGACATGAATCTCATTCGTAAAAGTTAGCTTCAAGGATGAATATACAATTCAAGTCCATTTATCATGATATCAAGGATAGGTTAAAGATGGGTAATGCAAGAATTGGAACGAAGACCCACACAAGACAGGAGGGTGTATATTCAAATTGTATTGGAGTCCCATTATATATGTATGTTTATGTTTGTGTTCACTTATCATATTCATAGCTAACTTTCGGGATGATATTCAAATCCATTTACAGGTTGTACATTGCAAACTTGTAACAAAGAAAGACTAACAAAAATTTCAACCAACATAATACAAAACCACCCCAAACATGCATTCACGGTTCACCTTTCATTCACATCAAGCACAAGTCCACTTAACTCCCAGAAAATATTCACTTAGACCCTTTCACACATTAACCTTTTCCAATCCAATGGTTTATTTTAAAAAAATAAAATATAATCGAATATAATATGAAAAGTTTTGTATTATTTCCTTTTCTTGTTGTGTCGGTAACCTCACATTACACATAGAATTCCTACAATGGTGATGAGTTTCTTATTCAAGATAAGAAATCAAACAAAAAGAAAACGAGTACAAATTTGTACAGGCTTATTCAAGGAGATAGAGAGAACTGACAAGGTGGAATTGAGGAGATCAATGAGGGTGTCCCCAAAGAAAGCATTTCATTAAAACTTTGCTTGTTGAAACTTGGTCGACGAGGCCTTTGGTTCAGTAGAAGTGAAGATTGTTGTAGAAATGACGACCCTAATTAGAGGTATGTTTGGTTCAATGGAACAGAGAGGGTGACATAAGTTTTAACAAAGGGGAGGGGAGGGAAGATAAGAGATTTTAATTACATATATATTTGATTTAAAAAGGGGTAAAGATTATAGATTTTAACTCCAATGATTTGATCTAATAGTAAAAAGAGATAGCTTGAATCTTGAGGTTTAGAGCCCAACTCTTGTTCTTGGAAGAAGATAAACGTGAATTTCTTTACAAGTATTGTTTGACTCTTAAGGTCTTTATTACCTTCGACAAAGATTTTATCTCCTCACCATAATTTTAATTTGTTAAAAAAAAAAGAAGATTTTAATTAGATATATGTTTGTCATTTATATATAATACATATCATATCTCATTCCTAAAAAAATTAAAAAGTACATATCATATCTTTATTTAGCTTATCTACCATATAGGAGTATATAATATTTTTTTCTTCGGGTAAGATATAAGAGATTTTAACAAGATATGTGTTTGTAGTCCTCACCCTTTTTTTTTTCTTCTTCCTCTTTCTAATGGATGATTTAAGCTCAATTTCAAACCGAAATCATCTATCTGAATTATTTTTCTTTCTCTTTTAGTTAAATTTTGATTTTTTTTTTACATATTTTTAGTATTCTTTTGTTTGTTTGTTTTTTCTTTTTTGATTTCGCCGTCCTAGAACCTCCTTGTTTGTTTTGACTTCCCGTGTTTGTGTGATGTGTTTTTTTTTGTTCCACGTCTTAGTACAATGTTTATTTGATTCAGATTGAAAGATTAACTTTGATCAAGATCAGGTCCAATCAACGACTTTGACATCGTCAACATTGCAGATCCAGAGACATGAGTATTCTGAAAACTTGAATATAGTCATACTTGTAGACATATGTTGTCGTTTTATGTTATTGACATGGATTTTGTATTGTATCAATGCACTCTATCAATTTGAATGAACGTATATTGTTTATTTTTGTAAAAAAAAAAAAAAAACTAGATATATGTTTGTCATTTATATACAATATATTGCATATCTTTATTTAACTTATCTAGCACATATAATAATTTTTCTTCAGATGAGTTACTACGAAATCTAGCATATATAATAGATTATTTACTCATGATTTAAAAAACTGAAATTGTTTATTTAGTAGCGTCAATAAATTAAAAAAACATTATAATATAATTGTTTAATTACTAAGTTAATTTTTTTATTCTTTTTTGTTAATTTATAAAATTTAAAAAGCATACACACATGAGTCATGACACATATAATTGTTTTACAAGTGTCTTCTTTTCATTTAAATGATATATATCTTAACATGTCATAGTTAAAAACAAAAATGTTTTTTTTTTCAAAATAAAAGTTTTTTTAGGAAAGAAAGTTTACATATATAAACTTAAAAAAATAGTGAATAATTTTTTCATATTTCTCATCATGTGCATCGAACACAAGATATAATAAAAGTCAGTTTGTTATGCCACTATGTCTTATCTATTCTCATAATGGTCAAACATGAGGATTAGTGCCGTAACTTTAGAAAAGTTACCATAATTTGATTTGATAGGACATTTTTTTAGTTAAAATTGAGGGTTAACCCCTCAAATAAAATAAATACTTGAATTCTCCACGACCATACATTACACCATCTTTCAAACGAACTGCTCCTCTATCCCTTCAAAACAAACTAAGTCAAGAAAATCAATGTAGTTGGAAGATAAATAAATGGAGAGATGATATGATGTAAAGAGAAGGATATAAAGAAAATAAGGTGCTAAAAACTGTTGGGATATTGAAGGTGTTTAAATATCATAATTCCTTTTATAATATTACACGTATTTATGCATAACTTATTTCAAAGTTTAATGTTTATCATGATTCTCATTCATACTGTGAGTCTGAATAAAGGGTGATGTAAGTTTGTACCCCCCCAAAAAAAGGGTGACATGAGTTTTGTTGTGTAGCTAGCAATGATTTATCATTTCGTTTGGTTTGGGTGAAATATGTGTAGCGTTTTGAGATTATCTTGATTAGGTTGGTTGATATATATCCATCTAAAATGAATGAGTTATATGCATGTCAAATAAACAACGGTGTACATTTCTTCTCATTTGTCAGTATGACAGTGAAAGATGCGAAAGTAGTCACCATCTTTTAGGTTCCTTTTGTTTGTTCCTTACTATCATTCACTCAGCATCTTTGCTTCTTAGCACGCGCACTTTTTCTGTTATTTTGGGTCCCATTTGTTGTGTTTGTGTTCTTGGTCTGCTATGGAACCCTCCATCTCTAGGTATCAAATTCTGTTCTAAACTAGAAGACAATGGGGTAGCCAATTTAACAGTATTTATTGTTTGTTAGATATGTTGTTGCTTTTGTAAATTTCCTTAAGAAAATCTCTACTTCTTGTTGCGATCATGGGCTCATGGTTGACTATAGGCAAAAATCCACGACAGAGTGGTTGGGACTTAGGGACTCAAGGAGTACATTTTGTTCGGAGTAGTGTGAGAGATTATGTCCCACATCGGCTAGAAATGGAGAAAATGTTTGATATATAACAGAGGAGACCCATATACCTAATTTCTTAAGGTTTTGGGTGAAGATGTGGTGTCTAAGTCTCTTATTGGTCTTGAACATTTAGCCCATTGATGCTTCGTCCTGGTTAGGCTCGGCGGAGGAGATTGTTGGAAATCAAGTGTGAGAGATTTTGTCGCACGTCTTCTAGAAATAGAGGAAGCAAAACCATTTCATTCCACCATGATTTCATTATGCAATTCGATTGTGATTGTCTTTGAGACTAGTAGAGGTCCAATACTACCACCAATCTCATAAAAAAGTCGTGGTTTATCAATATTCTAAAGGTGGATCAACTAACTCAATCCAGCATTATATATTTGTTTGTCTTTTTTGATTTAGACTGAAGTTTGGACTCTGGAGTCCACTACAACAAATGCAAAATACCGAAAAATGTAGAGACCATGCTCCCAAATCCCAAATGCTTCTGATTGAAACCCTTTTAAGAAGCTAAATGAAATTCATAAAAATCCTTAGATAATAATTTTTCCAACCCTCGTTTCTATGATTCCTAATTTTTTTTAACCATAGTGAATAAAGATGGTTAAATTTTGGGACTGTTGGATGTGGGGTGGAGTCCTCTATTACTCAAATTCTGAGAGTTTTGGATGTGTAAATGTGTTTGGACAGTTTACCTTTTAAGTTAGCTTTTGTCATGATATCCAAGTCCATTTAACAAGGTATTAGAGGCAGGTTAAAGATTAAAATGTGAGAATTGGACCCAAGACTCACATGAGGTGTAAGAGTGGGTATTAAAGCTGTATTGGAGTCTCAAATTGCTTTGGTTCCTCAACTGTTGCATGTACTAAATATGATTGAGCAACCTCATCATTTGAGCTGACTTTTGGGATGAGAGCTAAAACTCATTTAACATGGTATCAGAGTTGAGTTAAATATTATGAGGGAATTGGACATTGGATCCACTCTAGGCGTGAAGGTGAATATTAAAGTTGTATTGGAGTCTTGTATTGCTCAAATATTGGGGCTGTTGAATGTATAAATGTGCTTAGACACCTTCATCCTTTGAGTTAACTTTTGGGAAGAGAGTCAACCTCATTTAACATGGTATTAGAGTTAGATTAAGGATTGAAATGTAAGAATTGGACCCAGAAGCTACGCACGACATAAGGGTGGATATTGAAGTTGTATCAGGACCCTAGATTGTTCAGGTCTTCAAACTTATGCATTTATAAATGTAATTGAGTACCCTCATCCTTTGAAGTGACTTTTGAAATGAGATCCACACTCATTTAACATGATATTAGAATTGAGTCAAATATTGCAATGTGGAAATTTAACCAAGGATACACGCTAGGTGTGAGAGTGAGTTGTATCGGAGTTCCATATTACTCAGATTCCCAAAATATTGGATGTATACATGTGTTGGAACACCTTCATCTTTTAAACTAACTTTTAGAATGAGATTAAAGTTCAATTTGCAGAAAAAAGCGTGCTAGAGTGACAGCATGCTCAAAATGGTGTTGTGGCGGCCCTTGAACTAGGGTTTCCTCTTAATGAACAAACAACAACTAAAATCCCTTTTTGTATTCAAAAGAATTGTAAGGACATCATATTTGATTTCTAGTTTTATTGTTGAAAGAGCATTTTCCAAAAGCAAACATCATTTTATTTTTAAAATGGTAATCTGGGACCTCTTATCCCATCTTTCCCAAAACTATAGTTACTATAACCGTGTAAAGCTTATTTTTTGGAAAACTAATAATTGTGTAAAGCTAATCATTTAATCTTTTATCATCATAACCACTTAACCGGATATATGCAAGTGCAAGAAAGAAAAGTATCGCATTACGGCATATCATAGTATAGACAACTTCAACCAAGAATTAGTCTTAAATCGTTAATTAGTTCCACCAAAACAAATTGTTAAGGAATCTAAGTTTAATTAATTATTTTTTATTAGACTTTATTTATCTTCCGACCAAACTCCAAATTATCAGCACTCTTTTCTTTCAAGAACCGTTAGATTAACACACCAAAAAATAGTATAGAGACATCTTTACCACAACAATGTTTTGGCTTTTTTCTTTTTGATAGTTGGTACATATAAATATTTTGGCTTTTCGAGTCCATTTGCTTCTGCTTGTTCCTTTAATCATGACTCCAGTTATTTATACCTTTTTGTTGCTTGTGCCTGTGCTTGATCAGAACACGTAGTTTGTTCGTTGGCATTACAATAAGGGAATGGATGAGGACAAATGTGTCAGTCACAATGTGTTTAGGAATAATATTTTTAGTTTAAATTAATGGGAAACGTCTTTTGAAATTTAATCCAAAGTTTGAAATTTGGGTAATCTCTCTATTATTTCATGCGTATCAAAGTTTCTAACCGTAACCTAATATTCAAATAATTGGATAATGAAGTAATGGGTAAGGAAAATGACATATGACAAATGTATAATTTTCTGTCATTATCATTTTTTTGTCTATTTTAATGGTTTTGCTAAAATCTTTCTCAACCAATAATAGTATTAAAATGGATATGCACTAATAATATTAAAAAACATTCACATTAGAAAATGAGACATGCACATGTAGTATTAGTGTAAATTAGTTTAACAGTTATGTGACAATAAAATAACATGAATTTTCACCATAAAACTATTTTACATTAAGCTCATTTATTAAATCTTTATCTTACCATAATATCACATTAATTTTTTTAGGCAATATCACCTAAATTGGATTGAATAGATGTGTTTATACATATCCATTAAACTATTCATACTAATACTTTACATGCAATGAGGGGAATCTTTGTGAGAAATAATAAACCGGTCCCCATCTATTACAATAGGCAGCACCATCATTATCATAAGTTCATGACAAAAGAATAAGAAAAAGAAAAGACACTCTTTTCAATCATACATCATCTTCTGCTTCATCCTAAAACAATGGGGGAAAAAACAAAAACAACCAAATTAAGAGTCATTACTTGGAATTAACTCAACACCCTCTCTTATCTCTATATCCATCCATTGGAGAGCTCAAAGACAAAACAAAAAAAAATCCTTCCAAAAGGAAAAATAGAAATAAAAAAAAAAACTTAATTACTTATTACAGTGAAATAAACTACTATTACTATTGTCTGATGCATGTTTGGATTAACGGTAGTTTTGACAGAATCACACTCGACCACTGAATTTTTCGAAAAAAATATTTTAGAGCTTCTACGAAATCACAATGCCTCTGTGACTTGGACATATGCACGGTGATACCAAATATGCACTCTAGTTATGATATCATAATGAGGAATAATAGAAAACTTTGTTTTGACTTTGTGATTTTCTTGTTTATAATCATCATCCTCAAGAATAAGCATTAGTACTTTCAAAATTCTTCTAAACTTTCTACACCATCTAACACCATTTCTCTGTGCCTGCATTCTCTACTGCAGAAAGCTTTGTCTCCTCTGCAAAACACAATCAAACTTTAAAATTCAACTCTATATATAACCAGCAAAAATCTACTTATATGAAATAACTAAAATTAAAATATCTTATATCATATTTAATGAGATATCATTTAAATCTAAATCTAAATCTAAATGCAATATAAATGCTAAGAACTAATGCTAAGTGCAAAAGTAGAAAACTAGAAAAAAAATATACACACCTATAAATAAATATATCCTTTGTCTGCTCAAGATGTTTCTTGCAAGTGTAGCAAACTCTAAGAAAATTTCCAGCAGATGAGTTAGAATTGTTTTGTGGCAGAGAACAGTAACTCTCTTCGACAACGCAATTATCGAATATATGAGTAGTTCTTGGATTAGGTCCATGAGAGATCACACAAGTATATTCCTCACAAAGCTCCATCTCACTCAAAGAAAGAAGTTTGGAATTTTGTGTATCTTTGGTTTTGGTTTGAGACTCAAATGGAGAAAATATAGGAGATGGCAAAGTTGGTATTTTAACTCTTAATTGTGTTCCAAACAAAACATTTCCTTTGTTTTGTTCAACAGAATTATTCTCATCAATTGAATCATCATCCTTAAGGTTACCTATAAGAGCAAGACCAATGCCTCTTGATGAGAAGGTTTTGTTTGGAACAGTTTGGATTTTGTTGTCATAAAAAAGTGGATAACCAAAACCATAAGGGGATAACATTCTAGTGTCAAGAATTGAAGTTGGGCTTTTCAAAGCTTCTGAGAGAGAACTGATGTTGTTGGTGGTGTTGAAATCTCTAATAAACTTTGGTGAACCAAATAAAGAAGGGATAGTTTTTTTAGCACAATTTTGATTATTGGAAGATTGTTGAGAACTGTGATCAGCCATTAAATTTGGCTTGGTCACTGCTCTTGATCTATTTCTTAGAAGCATATGTACTCTCCCAAAAAGAAAAATCATCTGCACAAAACAAATAAATAATTTGTTAAAAACAAGTTTAATGAAATAAAAACTATAGATTACGAATGATTAATTAAATACTCACCCAAAATAGCTAGAAACTAGAGGGTAGAGAGTGATTTTTTCCAATAAACCACTTTGATTTATCATCTATGCAAGGTAGGTACCTATAATAGCCAAGCCTTTTGGAATGTTTATGTACTTGTTAATTGTTATAAACACACAAACAAAAAGTAAAATAAAAAATGATACAAAATAAAGAGAGTATTTCTCTTTTTGTCAATTCTCTTGATTAACAAGAAAAAGTAGTGAAAGACATGTGATTAGTAGAAGTTCTGCCATTGATCAGAAACAGATTATATAGTAAACAAATTTGATACTTCTCATGACATAGCAAAGTGCAACTTCAGCTTCTTTTCAGCAATCTCTATAATTCCTAACTAGCTCTTTTTTGTTACTTTTTTCTTTTCTTTTCTTCTTGTGATCTAATCCTGCAAAGTTTGCAACTGTTTAAAAAGCATTGGAGAGGGAAGCTTTGAAGTTAGGAGTTAGGAGAGAGAGGAAGAGAGAGACGTGTTTGGATTCATATGCCAGTTAAGTGTTAAATGGAAGAGAAGCAAAAGGTGTCGTGTGCATGAAAATCAAACGGTATTATTATTGCTTTATAGGTTGTATGTGCAAATATATGTTGCCACATATATAATAGAGAAAAAATAGATATTTATCTTTAATTTTACTCTATATTAAGAACTTTAATGTGTATTATTCTTTTTACTTTATCCTGTAGAATTTGTTATCATATTAAAAAAATTTATTTGGTTGAATTCACTCTTACAAAATCAATTTATTAGTCGAAAATTTCACATTTTATAGATCAAATTAGACCTTATTTTTATTCAATGTACGACTTATGCTTTGTTTTCCCTGAACCAATGTGAGACTTGCGTTAATATGAGCAGAATTTTTTTCTCATTTATCCATAATAGAATTAAGTGTAATAACCATATAAAATAATTCATATCTTTTCAAGGAAAAAAAATATCATGTACAAAAATTTAAAATTATTGACTATAGTATAGTTTTACATCAACAATGTCACAGTTTTTTTTTTAGAGGATTGTCACAAAGTTATGAGGTTATTTTTTTTTAAAAGACAAACTCATGAATGAAATTTAATTTCAAAGTTTTCATTCAATAATTAAACAAAAAATCAATATCACACATTTTAATATTGCCTTGATTACATCTATTGATTATGATATTTTAAATTATTTTTTATATATCCAGTCTTTCTTTTCTATTGTATTTCACATCCATTATATAATATCTACATTCAATCTCACACTTAACTTCTTTAAAAAAAAAACTTACACTTAACTCATTTAAATACTCAACTTTTACATTTATAATTATATGTCTTTTCATCCTCTCAAAAAAAAAAATTATATGTTTTTTTCATAAAAGGTTCAAATTGTTTTAACTTTATTTTTTGATGTAAAACTGAATTTCATTAAGCAACCAAATCAACTACAACAAAAATAAAATACAATGACAACATTCCTCGATCCAAACAATATGAGTAGAAAAGAGAGCAAATTTAGATAAATGATGAGTCACAATATTGGTACATGTAAATTTTATGACTAAACAAAGAGGAATGAATATGGAAAATATGATGCCAATAGTCACCAAGCACCTCACTTCAGTAGGTCTGATTACTTGTAAGAGAGTGGAAGACACATACCACATTAAACGACTCTCTTTTCGCCATCACTTAGAGAAAGGAAAAAAATCATATCTAGAGAAAATTGAATCGCTAAACTTCTATCCAACACTTCAACAATATCAAAATCCAGATGAGCTTCAAAGCACCAGGTTGATGTGGCCACAATAAACCCCTCTAAATCGCTAAGAATCACACCAATACCCTGACTATTATTAACCGAACCAACAACATCAACATTAATTTATAGCATGATAGGGGGGTCCAAAAGGAGGGAAAATTGGAAGCAGATACTACTTGTGCTTTCCAAATTAAATTGAAAGCATCAACTAAACTCCAAGATTTCCGGAGAACAGATATCTTCCACAATGATATGTTTCCGATCAAAACAAGCCTTGTTCCAAGCAAACCAAATGACATAACAAAGATACAACACATATGAAATGGTATCTTGAGATGAGTGGAAAACAACCTGTTCTAGCCAAGGTATGAAAGGAATGAAGGACTCTTTGACCGAATACCCAAAGGAGAATGAAACCACATATTTTAACCCAAGAGCAATCTTTGAAGACGTGATTCAAGTATTCCTTAACATTTCCACAACATAGACAAATACGGTCAATCACCATTCCTTTATTAAAAATTCTTTTTGGTTAGAAGACGAAAAAGAAAACTTCTCCAAACAAGATTTACATGTGTTGAAGATGGTGTGAGTATTCCAAAGCTTCGACCAACACTGAGAGGGATTGGAATTCCTCCCAATACCTAATAGAATGATAAGTAATCTTAATCGAAAACATACTTTTCTTATGAGGGCTCCATATTAGACAATCCATTTGATGTGAGGTTGTTAATGGAAGTTGAAGGATTTGCATGACTTCAAAAACCAAGAAAATTATAGTTATCAACGATGCATTATGTAACAAGATCGTGATGAATAAGTTATGAAACATGTGAGAGTTCGTTATGGGGAGGCTTTGGAGACCATGCCCTATAACCATTATGAAGAGGAATTCAATCATCCTCCCAACTATTGACAAAGTGACTCGTTCGAACTCTCCAAACACAACCATGAAATTCGGCTAAGAATAGCTCGAAGCATAGCCAAGACTCACTTTGGAAAAGTTTCTTCAACCACCTAACAAGCAATGCGTCTAGATTTTTTAAGATATGGAGATAACACCAAGATTAAAGTTTTTTAATATTCCTGAAACTCATGCCTCCTCTAATTTTTGGTTGGCAAAATTTATTCCAATTGATCCAATAAAACTTTTTCTTTTCACCTTTACAATATCCCGATCATATTTTTTTATCATAGATTTAATGTGATCACATAATTCAATTGGGAGGAGGAAACGACTTAAGATATAAAATTGAATGGACTAAGCCACCAATTTAAGTAGAACCTCACGACTATGGTAGATAGGAATATGTGATTGCAACCCTTAAACTTCTTCCACGCTTAATCTTGAACAAAATCAAACACTTGTTGTTCTGATTTTCCAACATAAGAGGAAAGTTCCATGTATTTAGATTGTGTTTCCATGACCTTCAAAATAATCCAACTTTGAAAGTCTTTTTTTTTTCTTCACACTTGGAACATTTCATGTGACTTATAAATTCTACAACAACAAAAAAAATGAGGTTAACATTGTAAGAATAAATAAATGAGAAAGGACAAAAGTTCTTCTTGCAATCTGGATCTTAATGGGCGTTCCTTTCAACAACTTAAGAGAACGACTTGAAAAAACCTCAGCTCACAAAAGAAATAGAATTAAATCTTTTTTTGCCCTTTTTGTTTGGCCATCTCTCCTTTACTTAATGGAAAATGTTAACAAGTATCCTAATGACACTTGATAAAAAGTCTAATGATGAAACTTTATCTTAAAAATTGTGCATTCATTACATAAAAATTGATTTTGGCTTCATTAAACTCATCAATTATTTCTATTTTTGTCTTCTAAGCAAGTTTGATAAACACACTTGTTAGCATAACCTTACTTAATTCATTGGATGATTCATCCACAAAGGAAAAAATAAAGGGAAATGTTAACTTGTGCCCTTAGGGCACAAGATAAAGATCTTAAAATAGAATTAAATAATAAATATTGCATTGAAAAAAAATAAGATTTTAAGGTTTAAAATGCACAATTTTTAAGGTTATGTTTATACATTTAGTTTCTTATCTTGTGCTATTAGGGCACAAATTAACAAGACCCAAAAATAAAACATAGGATGGAGGGAAAAATGTGAGAATTTTATATTTTTTTTTTAAAGAAGGATAAAGGGAAAAATGTGAGATGAATGGTTGAAATTAGTGCGACTCTAATAAGATAAGAGAAACGATATGAGAGGATCCGAATCAAAATAAAGAGATAAATGATAGCCAAATCTAAAACCCCCATGGGCCATGAAATGATGGTTAGTTAATGTATATTACCCAATCAATGGTTTCATACTTAACTAAAACACTGCACGCCATTCAAACTAAAACTTAGGTCAACCAACCTGGACATGAGCACGTTAAGTAATGCATGGTTGATTCGTAGATGCTTGCATTAGGAGTAATATTATTAGAAAATAAATTATACAGCAATGAACCTTAAACAGTTAATTGAGAGTTAATCATTTGATTATAAATTTTAGTTTACGCTGCCTTTCAGCATAGTTCAGTTTTTCTTTGTTTTTCTAACTCCTTTCAAAAAGAAGTTAATACTTTATTTTCCAAAAGAAAAGAAGTTACTATTTTAACTAAAAATTAATTTTTATAAGAGAAATTATCTTCGTGTAATGCTCAGCAAATAACAAAGCTGATGCAATTTATGAAAGATTAGTAGTCTTAATTTATTAAAAATATTGCTTGTCTTCGTGGCAAAGGACCCACTAATGAGACCCACCAGTCCCACGTTACGTACTTCTATTATTACCAGGCCCATGAGTGGACCCTACCCAATGAGGGGTGTCTTTATCGTACTATTCAAGGCCCACATTTGCCTGATTGGGTCATATAAGACAAAAGAATATTTTATAGCATAGAATTAGGCAAAATAGCTAAAACAATTTTTTTTGGTATTTCGTATCAGATTAGTGATTTATATTTTTTTTTCTAGTTAGCAAAATTTCAAAGCATATAAGTTGATATTTTTTTTAATTTCTATTTAATTCTGTTAAAAAAACTTACAAGGTTGTTTACATGTTCATTACGCAACGTGGGTGTATAATGAGTCAAATTTTTAATTCCTTTTTTGGTATTATTAATTATTTAAAAAAAAACTCAAATGATATGGATATGTTCTTTCATGTAATTAAGAATGCGTTTCTTTCAAATTATTTTTATAAAATTTTGAAAATAAATAATAGAAATATATATTTATATGTTCCCCTAAAAAAAATATTTATATGTTCGTTACAAGTTTAGTTAATTATATTCATGGATATAAAATGTTTCTTTGAGTAGAAAAACATTCTTAAAAAACGTTGAAATAAAGTTAGTACAAAAATGAAAATAAATTTATGTATAACTATTTTTTAAGGAAGATCGGTCAATAATTGTTTATGCAAAGATACAAATTTAGTGCTCCTTTTTTTTTGGAGAGAGAATTGATAAATTTAATGCTCCTATTTTATAGTTGTTAGTTATAATGTTATTTTCGGACCAGAAATGACTGCAGTGACACACACACTGTATGAGCCAATCCATTTTTTTATAGGTTGGTAGTATTAGTAGTACACATCCTCACCAGTCACTTGTGAATGTGAGTCGCCAGTTTTTTTTTCTTCTTCCCGTAGTTACAACTTAAATGATAAAAATCACATCACTTCACATATTAATGATTGTAAATAAGTAATTTCACACCAATTTTTTTTTGTCAATTTTCATTTTGCCTGTCCAGAGATTTATGGTATGAGTTGTATTAGTGCCTTCATGAGTGGGGATTTTTATCGATAGTTGTCTTCTTTAAAGATGGTAGTGTACATACAAACAATTTGACGGTCAAGTAAGTAAGCAAGTATCGTAGGATGTATCTAGAATAAAAAGTGAGTGTATCTTGATGGATGCTATTAGTTAACTTTTATAGTGAAGAATAAAATGAATGGTTGAATATGTTTTTGGTCCTTATAAATATACCAACTTTTCGTTTTAGTCCTTCTAAAATTTTCCTTCAACTTTTAATCCCTATAAAAATTTTAATCACTATTTTTAAGTAAATTTTTGTATTTTTTTTAATGAAATTGTGCAGATTTATAGAATATTGTAAAAATCACTCAAAAAAAAAGAATTTTTTAACAAAACATGAATTAAATATGAATTTTTATCGCCTAAAATATAAAAATTCATATTTAATTCATGTTTTGGTAAAAAAATTCTAATTTTTTTGGGAGAGATCCTTATAATATTATAAATTTTTCTGCAAAATTTTATTTAAAAATATGAATTCTACATATGACTTTACTTTAAAGGAGGGACCAAAAGTGAAGATGAAAATTTTTTGGAGAACTAAAAGTTGAAGAAATTTTTTAGAGGAATCAAAACAAAAAGTTGACATATTTAACCCTAAAATGAATAAGAGGTATCTAAAATAAAATGTGAACGTACCTCGAATCATTAGTTAAACAGTTGTCCTTAAGACGTTTCTAAATAGATTATGACAAGTTGTGATTGGATCTTGATTAAACGGTCTGGATCACTCTATGCAACCCTGATCTAATGTTTTTAAGGACGAGTGCATGACATGATCCATTCACATGTTAGTTATGAAGCCCAGATACTCCAAAATGGAGACGTGCCCGTATCGAATACGTATCGGATACCGATACTCTGCGGATACTCTCGGATACGTCCCACAGAGTATCGGAATTAATTATTTTAATTTTAAATATATATTTTATCAAATATTTATAAGATACTCGACAGATACACACAAATACTTATAAGATACTTCACAAAAACGTATCCTGGAAAAACATGAGACTATGTTGTGAAAATTCAATGGAGATGTATATGATTCAATTTAAGATATGAATCACTATAATTGTTTTTCGATAACCAATTAAAAATTATGTTTTTGGTGGATGAAAGTAACGAGAAAGGGGAGATAACCTAACATAACATATGAATGAAAATAAAATATGATTTATATGAAAACTTTACATTTTTTTATTTTGATCACATGTATTATTTTTTGTAAATTGTGACTTTTACAGTTATACAGTATTGAAGAGTAATCAATGTTTTTTTAAGTATTTTACATGCATATAAATTTTAGTATAAATATTTTGTTAACGTATCTTAGCTGTATCGTTTCCTAATTTTAAAAATTTTGCGTATCTGCATCGTATCGTACCTGTATCCGTACTACGTATCTGGGCTTCATAGCATGTTAGCTAAGAGCAAGGATGGCAATTGGACCCAAGTCCAATGGGCATCCGCAAAAAATACCCACGATGGGCGGAAAAATAACTGTATTGTTGGGTATGGGCCTGGGCACGGGTAATTGCCAGCAAATTTGAACGGGTATGGGTGCGGGTACAGGCACTCTAGTGCCCACCCCGCCTCATGCCCACACATTATACAGACTATACCAATAATTTTATTTATATTAAATTTAGTTAATTAATCCTAAGTCTTTGATATTTATTGTAATATGCACTTGTGTTTTATATTTTAGATGCTTTCTATTTGGCTAAATAATATGATGTGTAATATTTTATACGTTGATTTAGTAGATTTCATATCATATTTTACTTATGTTGTGCTATTTTTTCTTAATTATTATCTGTTTTTGTGAAAGCGCGGGTAATGGGTGCGGGTTCAGACACTAAGATACCCATAAGGTATGGCGACGGACACTAAACTTATTGCTCACGAGGGTATGGGCTCGGATATGGGAATTTTCTTAAAACGCGTGTACGGAGATGGGCACTATGGTACCCTACCCAATAAGTACCCATTGCCATCCCTATCTAAGAGGAGCTTCCTAACCCATGTTTGGAATGAGCCTTTGTGTCTGGAACAAATTTTATTTTGTACTATCATGGAAGTAATCATCTCCCAGACACAACATAAACTGAACTACTATGCTTGAAACAAATAATCCAACACACCTAGTGTATGTATATTTGTCGTGTTTGTGCAAATATCTTAGACGACTTTTACACAGTCATACACACATGTATATCTCCGTTTATTTATGCATATGTATCATTGAATTAATGAAAAGAGTCGGAATATTACACGCAACTAATGATGATATGTCATGTCATGTCTCGTTCACGATTGTCTCATTTGTTCTTCTCGTTCTCCATCTACCACCTACATACAATCATTCAATGAAGTTCTTCTCTCATCATCAACACAACTATTATATCCACAGTTGAAAAATAACATAATACTGCAAACATCGTCATTCTATACATATCTGATTAGAATTATTATCCTTTTACAATCCAACAACAATACACCAAGTGTACATAGTTTACCATACTAACTAGAGTGTTAACGATTAAGACCAAATTAACTAATATTTAATAGATGGTCTCGTTGCTAATATTGGTATTAATTATGGTATACTAAATCATTGCGAAAAATAATTATCATCATCATAATTCAACAAGTTGTGACATATATATACTATTCCAAATGCTTAATCTAGTGGTTAAACGACATATTTTGAATTTAAAAGTCTTTCCTAACTTAAATTGGTATACAACTATAAAACTATTGCGGAGTATCAGATTTGCTATGCCAGCCGTCATAGATTCGATACAATACATGATTCATGCTCAAACAACATATCTCAATTTCAATCTCTTTATTTTCTTTTGTGCTGACATGTAGAAATATGATTGTTAGGTTGAGGATTAAGGAGGGGCCAAGATGCGTCACTGATGGATCAGTTTTATCAACAGATGTAATAATAGTCAAACACTAACTCATTGACCAAAATAAAAAGAAGGGAAAGAATAAACAAATAGGTAGTATATACTTATGTCAGCAGTTGATAAGATATATAAAATATAATACATTTTATGATTTTAAACTTCTTTTTTTTGACGAAAATTATGATTTTGAACTTAATCAATAGATAAAAATATAACTTTGCCCACTTTTGTCGATTGAGTACCTCTTATCCTCTTTCTTTTTTCGTAGTGGTTGGGGTTTGAACCAGAAACCTAATATATATTATGCATTGTCGCTACCATCTGAGTTAAGCTCACGACGATAGTACCTCTTATGCTCTGTTTAATGAATAAAATTTCTTGGTTATCAAAAAATAATTCTTCAAAGCACGGTAAGTTAATGCATTTTCAATTCGTTCCACATGGATAGCTTTTTTTTTAAGCATGTGTACGTAGTTCAATTGGTAAGATATGGGACGTACGTTGAATGAGATTTAAGATGTCGTGGTTCGGTAATCACAAACTAACATTTCCTCATCCTCTAAGAATTTACTAACAACCAGCATTTACCAATAAAATAAAAAATGTATTTTGCATTCACATACTCATTGTTTTAAAGGAAAATTACATCCACCTCCCTTAAGGTTTATCCAAACGACATTGACACCCCTTTTAGTTTTAAAATTAATATTAACCTTCCTTAAGTTTTAATCAAATAGACAAGCACTTCCCTTCTCTTTTAACACCATTAATTTTTCCGTTAACTTTTTTTTGGTTAAGAATCTTCTATTAACATTGCGGGGACAAACCTTTATTGTTGAATCCAATCAATCCACTATTCCACTAATATAATCAACCAAACATTCAAAAAAAACCTTGTAAGATTAGAATAGTAATGGGTTTGTAACCTTTTTGGCATTCCCCTCAAAACTAAAATGTAAATGTATTCCTAACTCTTTAATCATTGTCAGCTAATTATTAATCACGTCACCTTCCTTACTCATTTTTTCCTTCAGTTTAATCTTTGCCTCGTCACACATTTATACTATGAGATCTTGTTTGTATGCTTTCACCAATTACTATTGATTTCTACCAACATTGAAATTTTGATTTGATTAACCTAATGAAAGATGATTTCAATTAAGAAAATAAATATCAAAGAAATGGAATTAACGGTATAAACAAAGGATTAATGCCAGATTAAATTGATGATTAGACAAGATTTAGCAATGTCACGCAATGTCCTTTAATCTTGGAAATTAGGTTTAGAGTGTTTGGTATTGTATCCGTTCCACCATAGAATGGGATCTTCATGACAAGTTTGGTAAGTCTCATTACAGATTACGAAACTGGACATCTTATTTCTTCATCAACCAATTGCACTTCAAACGGAAAAAATGGAAGTGATGTTTCTATAAAAATAAATATTGGGAATGGAAGGTTTTTCTTTTCTTCAAACGGAGATTAAACAGAGTTAGTGTAAGGGGAGGTCAATGTCTTTTTAAAAAATAGAGAGGAGGTGAGTGACATTTAGTTAAAGTTTAGGGGAGGTTAGTGTAATTTTCCCTTGTTTTAAACTTCTTTTAAAAAGAAAACCATGTCTAGGGAATAAATTATGCCAATACACTGACCAATCATAAATCTGAAAACCACGAAATACTTTTCATGTTTGACTAGGTTTTATCACGAACTACTTTTTAAATATTATATTGCTTCCATTGTATTTCAGGAATTATTTTGATACGCAATTTTGGACGTTTCATGTTTGACTAGGTTTGATCGAGAACCATTTTTTTAATATTATATATAATGCTTCCATCGTATTTCTGGAATTTTTTTAACAAGAAATTTTGGATCCAGAAAGGATCCAACTTCTACATGCTTCAGAGTTATGTACAGGCACTGGACCAAAAACTGAAGAGTTAGGGGAAGAAAACAAAAAGATATTCTCTTGGATGAACTCTAGTAACATAAGCTCAAATGTTAACAAGCAATATAGCCCACGGCTACCCCTTAAAGTGCAGAAGAAAGAAACTCCATCTTTCAGGGAAATAATCTGCACAAGTGTGGTGCACGCAACTGTCATGCATTCAGCTTAAGTTGACACACAAATTAGAAATAGTTAGATGTCATGGCATAGGAAATGTACTTGTGCTGCACCATGGTCCATGAAGTCATGAGCAAATACAATAGTTACTAGATGTTTCACACAACTGAAGACTGACCACAAAATTGATGGCAACATTTTGACATATTCATCAGAAAATAAACAATAGGAAATACAAAGAATCTAGAATACATAGTAGGGTTTGAGAATTTCTAACCAAGGAAATTGAGCTAAGCTGCTAGATAAATTAATAAAACAAAATTTGATTGCATATTGTTATTCCTTGAGTTTTCTATCATTTCTAGTTTTCTTTCTATATTCTCTATTCTCGAAAGGGTATTGCTTCTTTATTAATAGGTTACACATTGCTGCTTTGACAGCTTCAGCTGCTACCAAAAAAGCATTGTCATCAAAAGATGCAGTTCCTTGTAACGTTTCTAGCAGCTTTATGCCCCCGGGTATCTTATCGTCTCCCAGAACAACTGGCTCTTGCTCAACATCAATACCAGAAATTACTAGGACACGAGACAAAGAGGGGTAATCATATCCAGGTAAACTAGAGACACCTGTAACCATCCACAGTTCCCTTGTAGAGGGGTTGTTTGCCAGGCAGGTAGGGACAAAAGTCTCTCCTGCAATAGAAACAACCTGCAGCGTTGACGTTAGAATAAATTTCTGTCTTTGGATATGCAGTTAGCTATGCTTCACAATGATAGTGCAGAAGTAGAAATCTAACTTCAGACATGAAGTAAAGATATCTAAAGATAAATGAGACTAACTAAATTGGACATAGTGATAAAAGTCAATGATCATTTCAATCATGTGTACTCACAGACATTACCTTGGCAACGGAAAGTGTTTGTGCAGAAACGTTGCAACTTAACAATACAATTCCTTGCAAGCTACATAGATATCAAATAAACTAGTCAATAAACCATACTAAGTTCTCTTGAAGAGAAATATGACATAATACAATACCAAGAGACTTGCCTCTGAATGGCCACGGCAACAAGCAAACCATCCAGGGTGGTACATAAATCAGTAACCGCATGGTCATGCTCCTCTGCATTACCATTGGACTCTAAAAGCCCTGCCTTTGGAAACAGAAGATAAAGAACAAAAAAAGTGAACACCAAGTGTGACCTCACAATTATTAATTAGTCTAGAAATGATTTCCAAAAAAAGCACTAATAATAAAGTGAAGAAAGAAGATATGCAAACTATTAGAGCCTCAAGAAATTTAAAAGTACCTTAACTGCAACCTCACAAGTATCTAGGAGTGCACCCGAGGTGATATCCCACAATCGTACCTGCAGAAGGAAAAATATGTTGCACTCACTTTAAAACAGAACTATACAGAAAATAATCAGGATGCCTGAGTCATCAAGAAAGGTTTAAGGAAACACTAACTGTGGAATCACCACTGCCAGATAGAAGAAGACTATGAGGGTTTTCCTGAGCTGGAACGAAAGCAAGGCAAGAAACAAACCTGCAAATAGATATTTGGATACATATAAAAATCTATAAACTGGAAGACAACTTTTGCTTATCTTCTATCAAAAACATGCGAGGTTTCCTCATTTGTTTAGGAGGGTGAATATAGGGAAACAATCCCACTGAAAATATCTGGAATTGTAAAATTCTAAAAAGATGATCAAGACATAATCATTTGAAATAGACTTAAACGCAAAAATCTAATTAGAACTGACACTTCAAGTTGAATGCAAATCAGAATATATGTTGTCTAACATTCATACATATCCAATACGACAGACATGGGAAACTCCACTCAGGTAGCAGAATCTAAATGTTTTTTTTCCTAGCTTCTACACGTTGAGAACACAGCTTGAACATGACTCTTATACATAATCAACAATTCCACTCGGCTAGACATCAAAAGAGAGTCGTGCGTGATACCAAGATTGTCATTTTTTTGGGGTCTGTTTGCGAGTTGCTTTTTGGAGGAGAGAGCATTGGAGGGCTATATCTATATTTTGATATATATATTTGGTATTTTAAAAAATAATAAAAGGAACGACATTATAATGTATGCTCAGGTATGATATTGTTCTTTTAATTTTTTTTTTAAATATCATATATATCAAAATATAGACACAGCCCTCCAAAGTCCTCCCCTACAAAAACCAAGTCGCAAAGAGACCCTAAGTTCAACTAGGGGATGAAAGTGAGAGACTTAGTTCAACTCTTCACCATCTTATTTTAGAATTTTATTGTAAAGAAACAAAGTGTTCAAATAGTATTATGTCTATTTTTTGTTGAGACTCATTATCACAAGGAAAATGAAATACTTAGCCTTGTTTGAGTACATGGTAAAAACGCACGTCTGCACGAACCTACAAATAGTTACAGCGAACTCTCACTAGGGTGTGACAATTACTTTCAAAACAACTATCCAAACAATGACTTAATAAATTCATTGAATATAATTAGGCATGGCAACAAAACGCATACCCGTGGGTACCCGCCTGAACCCACCCCGACTGTGACTGGGTTTGGGGTTTTCCCTGATTTCAAAAGATGGAGACAGGGCGGGCAATGGGGACATAAGTATCCACCCCGAACCCGTCCTGCTTGTCTAAAATTACATAATTACCCGTCCCGAACCCTTTTTTTTGTGCTCATTTTTACCAACTATTCCGCCTCCATCTCTCACTTCTAGCAACGCCTCCCTCTCATTCTCTCTCACCAATCATCCGCTCTCTCTTTTATGGAACCTGCGCTGACTTCATCGTTGGGAGATGGGGCGGGGATACATGGACCCGTTGGGTACGGGAGTTCAATTATTCATCCCCATTAGATATCAAGTAGGGGAACAGGTATTTATCAGGGATTCGGTTTTGGGAACGGGGAAGGTAAAACTTGTCCCCGATTCGCTCCGTTGCAATGCCTAAATATAACGATGAATATACAAATATTTATTCTCAATTAAGACCTTTGATAAATGATGTACATTATTAATTGTATTTAACTAAACACATATATAAGATTAATAAAAGCAACACTCACTCCGTATGACCAAGACAAAAACTCTGTATCTCGTGAGCTCCATTTAACGGATTCTTAGGAAAATTAGTAACCTGCAATAACATATAAACTCAATTATAAACACAAACAAAACAAAAGACAAAATCAAATTACAAACTTCTCATTATCCCCATAGAAATCAGTAACTTACACGAATTTTAAAATCTCTATCAGCACTCAAAATATACCGATTATCAGGCGAAAATTCCTGCAAAAATTACACAATTAAAACAATAAACCACAAAATAACAAATTAAACAAAACGAAACAAAAACAACAAAGCTACTAACCAAGCTAGTGATTATACTGCAATAATGAGAAAGAAGCGGTATCGGCTTCTTATCACTCGAATTTTCATGGAGATCCACAACCCAAACAAGTCCAAATTTATCAGCAAAACAGACGTACAATCCATCATTGCTTATAGCAACGGCAGTAACTCTCTTCTCCGACAAAACCGTGGAAATACACTTCCAATTTTCCGGTGACCAAATTTTTAGGGTTTTATCATCACCAGCGGAGACAAACAGTTTTCCTTTTGCACCAAATCGAATTGCACGAATATTATCTTTATGAAAAGGTTGGTTAACGGATTCATCGAGCAAGGAAGCTGCAGAATTGGAACTGTAGATATGGTGAAAATGGTGAATTGAATTGATTGATACGAATGAATGAAATTGGGAAAGGGAAGCTTACAGGAGGTTGAAGACGCGGAGGTCCGGTCCGACAGCGACGGCGATGTGGTGGCCGTCAGGCTGAACGGCGATGAGTGCCGGTGCTACTTCGGTGGTTTCTTTTCTGGTTTCTGACGCTGCAACTTCTTCGTCCATTGTTGCTACAGTTTGAAACTTCGTTTTAGGGTTTGCCGCTTTACTTCGATGCTCCAAATTTTCTTGTAAAATAAAGTGTTACCAATGCACAATAAATGTCTTTTTAAAATTAAATTAAACTAAGAAGAATGGTTAAATAAGTTTTTGATTCTTATAAAAAAAATCTCAAATTTTGTTTTTAATTTCTCAACAACTTTTCTGCAATATTTTTCTTCTGACGTTAACTATAATTTCATTAACGAAAGTCTAACAATAAATCAAATGTCAAGATTACAGAAATATAAGATGGAGTTTCTTCGATCCATATGCAATATAAATTCTTAAGAGCATATTTAACTTAATAATGAGCAACTTGGTTGGCTTCACACTTAACATGCAAAAAAATTAAACTATGAAAACTACCCTTAAAACTAATACAATCTCAAATAATAGAGCCAACATAGTTGAGAGATTGTTGGTGAGTTAAAGCTTCTGCAACCTCTGAATATGGTAATGGAAAGACTTGCCAGGAACTAGCACCAACTACAACACCTTCATTATCTCTCACCACAACACCAATACACTCTCTATTGGACCTGCTGCATCAACATGAATCTTATAGAAACCACTCAAAGGAGATGTCCAATGCACATCAGATATTGGCAAAATTGGACCTCCACTTAGTGTCTCCACCAACACCGTACTAGCACTCTTAAAATTCACAATAGATTTGTGTGCCTTTTGAACAGTGGCAGCGACATCAACATCAGTCCCTTCAAAACTTTTCGATAAGTTTTGAGGACCAAAATTTGTTCTTTTTTGAATCATTGGACCAAGACTCGATGAAAAAAATTAAGAAACTAAAAAGAAAATTTGTAATTTTGAAAAGAGCCAAAAAAAACTTATTTAACCAATAATTACTCTGAAAAAACTTATTTAACCTTAGGTTAAATATATGTTTTTCTTTTTTATAAATATCAATTTTTATTTTTAGAATTTAAGTTTACATACCCTTTTCATCCTCCTATTTTGGTCAAACTGTAATTTTGGTCTCTATTTTTAATTGTGCAATTTTGATTTCTATTTCAAAAAAATTGTCCAACTTTTGGTTTTAATAATCCAATTTGATGATGCGACGTTAAATTAGATGGTCTTGGCACAACACCAAAGGGTATAACGGCGGAAAGTACTTAAAATGGAGTGTTAAATCGAGTCACAACCAAACATTTTTTTAAGGAGTCACAACTAAACATACAGAGGCAAAAGAATATCAAGTGAAATGATATAACATGAGAGTGAACAATTTATACTCACGTCAAAAAATTAAATGGTCAAAATCATCTCATCAGCCATCGTCGCACTTAATGTTAATATACACTCTTAATTTTTAACTGTGCGCTTTGTTATTGTTGTTGTGTTTGTGTTGGAGCTTCGAAATGTTGGTTGGAATATATGACCTACTCTTAATTATATGACCTACTTTTAAGATTGAGAAACAAGAGCAAAATTATTACTTCTTTGATGACCAAGAAGACCGATAGATGAATTGGGTGGGGATTTAATATCATTATCTTTAAAAGGATGGGTGAGTAATTTACTTAAAAATAAATAAAAAAATACTCCTAACATAGTATCTTATTTTATCTTCTCAAACAAAGCTTGGCAAGCAAGTTTTTTTTTTTTTTATTTTTTTATAACAATCGGGTTTTGACATTTTATTTTTTACAATACAATCCCGAAATTAAATTTGCTAAAAAAGATACGAGGTTTAATAAAAAAACAAATAAAACCATGAGCCATGCTTGTGAATATATTTACCAAAACTAATAAAGATATGTTTCCTGACCTATATAAATCGAAACAAGCTATAAAGAATCCTAATTCTCCATTAGGGTTTCCATCCAAGCCGTCACAATCACTAGCATCTCATATTCAGCGTCTTCTCCAGCAACCCAATTTTTCAGATCTAGGTATTACTTGTAAGTTGTAATCTCAATTTATTCTATTTTGTTTGCCTATTTAATTTCAATCGCATGTGTTTGTGTATCTTCTGTAGCACGTTAAATTAATAGAATTCTTTCTTTCAAAAAAAAAGAAGAAGATTAAATTAATAAAATAAAAAAAGTTTCCTTTGACTGTTTATGTTTTTTTTGTTTGTTTATGCAATTAACTCAAATTGCTTGTGTTGTTTATCTGCTGTAACATCATGATTAAATTATTTTATATCAAATAAATGTTTCGGTTTATTGTTTATGCTATTAATTCAAAGTCTGGTGTGTTATTGCTTGCTTCAACAATGAGGACTAGTAGAAAACTCAAGAGTGAGTTACCTGATTATGTTATATCATATATCTTTAGCAAGTTAATTTCGAAGATGTTTTTTGTAGAATTCAACGTGTCAATATGAAAACTGCTATAATGTCTAAAATTGAAAACATCTTGCAATTTGTTGCTTTAATTGGTTTGCAAAGTATCCAAGCTATTGAAAGAATCACCATTAGTTCGTAAAATTGCAGGGGCAGGGAATTTCGGCCTCTTAAAAAATGTCCCATGTTTAAAAATCCTAGTATATAAAACAAGTGGTTTTGGTCGTTACTAACAATGCATTTCATACATTCTCGTAACTTCACTCTCTTGTAAATAATCATAAATAGCCTAGATTTAATATCTTGTACTTTTGTGAATGACCGTGTAAGTGTAACCAAACGTCCAAACCTTTATTTGTAATTTTGGATTATATGTTAACATATGTGCCTCTTGAAGGAAAAAGATAATCAAATGAAGACCTTAGATTGAAGGTTTGGCAAAGACTTCAAAAAGAGGAAGTAATGGTGTTGATCAACGTGACTCTTTTACGCAACAGTTTTTCTCCATCCTTCGTGCCCCTTCCACAACTTCTTGAATATTTCTTCTTTCAAGCATGCTTACAACTGAAGACGTGAAGAGTCTCAGGGATGTAGAAAAATTGGTGCGTAAAAGAGCCACATTGATTATCATTGTTACTTCCTCTTTCTTGAAGTCTTCGCCCAACCTTCGATCAACAACTCCATTAGATTATCTTTTTCCTTCATAGAGGCATACCAATAATGTATAATTCATGTTTCAAATAAATATCTGGCTACCCGGTCATTCGCAATAACAAATATTAAATCTAGTTTAATGATGGTTGTTGCGAGAGCATTTTTAACAAAATGTTATTTGTATAGGATTTTCAAACACGAGACATTTTGAAAAAGACTGTTGTTTTAGGAGTCCAAATTTTCCTGCCGCGACAATTTTATGAACTAATGGTGTGATTCTCTTCGCTACATTCAGTAACTTGGCTATTATTAAAGCAAGAAATTGAACGATGTCTTCAATTTTAGACATTATAGCATTTTTTCATAATTGACATGTTGAATTCTACAAAAAAAAGTCTCGACATATTGAAAATCTTTCTCCACGGTGAGTTAGTCAACACTATTTTGTAGCCTGTTCAATGTTATATTTTTTGCATGTTCATTCTATTTTAAATGTTATAATTTTTTTTTTAATAAATAGTAGTTTTCTAAATAGTTATATGTAAATCAATTTGATGACATTGAATCTGACTTCAAGTGGAAGTTTTATGTTGCTTTAATTAATTTATCTAGAAGTCTTAATCTATCCAGAAATTCACTAATTAAAACTTATATTTTATTTATACAATTACATGACACGTCCCTTAATCTTTTTACCAATTTACTCCTCTATGCTATAAAATGTCAACATTATTATCTTTGTTTTATCAAAACAAAATAAAAAATTTCATATAAAGAAACTTATAAATTCATCAAACTCATAAACAAATCCAAATTTTTACCATACAAATGTAGAAACCCATATACCATATATCATTAAAAAAATCGCAAACGTAGAAACCAAAATTTCATTAAAAAAAACCCGTAAACAATGATAGTTGATGTTCGGTGATAATTTTGAATTTATATTACGAGGGTTTATGATTTTTTTGTTATCAACCCTTCGTTTCTCAAAGAAAGGGGGGTGATGTTAAACCACAATTCGGGCATGATTTAATTAAAGCATGATTAATCATTGTTTCATCGAAAAATTGAACTCAGTTCGTGTGAACAATATTTACACAGTTTTATGTACAGAACACTGAACACAAATACACACATGTAATAAAATTATCACCGAACATAAATTCAAAAATAATAAAAATTATCACTGAGCAACTCGTAGATAGAGAATATAAAAAATAATAAAAATTTAAAATCAAAGTGGGGCATTTGTCTTTGTCTTCTTCACTGTATACGTAACACTCTATTTCGCTTGAGGCAACTGTGCTACCGAAAAACAGTGTGTCAATTGATCATAAAAAGGGAGATGCAACAAAAAGATAAATTTTGTTCACCATGTAAGTATTTTCCATACTCTTTCAATGAGAATCAGAGTTTCATTGAGAGAGAATAATAAATACTCGTATTATGGTGAACAAAATTCACCTTTTTTTTGTTGCATCTTCGTTTTTACGATCTTAATTAGCGCACTGCTTTTCGATAGTACTATTGTCTCAAGTGAAATAGAGTATTATGTATACGGTGAAGAAGGCAAATGCCCCACTTTGATTTTAAGTTTTTTATTATTTTTTATATAATCTATATCTACGTGTTGCTCGGAAATAATTTTTATTATTTTTGAATTGATGCTCGGTGATAATTATTTACATGTGTGTATTTGTATTCAGTGATAATTTTGTTATATGTGTGTATTTGTTGATGAAAAAGGTTTTTTGAATTTACAAGCATCTCACATTCAGCGTCTTCTCTAGCAACCCAATATTTCAGATGTAAGTTTTACTTGTAAGTTGTAATCTCAATTTATTCTATTTATTTTACCGATTTAACTTCAATTGCATGTGTTTGCGCGTCTAGCATCATGGTTAAATTAATAAAACAAATAAAATAAAAGTTTTGTTTGATTGTTTATGCTTTTTTTGTTTGTTTATGCAATTAAATCAAATTGCTTCTGTGTTTATGTATCTGTTGTAGTTTAGCATCGTGATTAAATTAATTAAATGAAATCAAATAAATGTTTCGTTTTATTGTTTATGCTATTAATTCAAACTCTGTTGTGTGTTCGTTATTTCTTGCAGCAACGATGAAGAGGAGTAAAAATGTCAACAGGGAGGTACCTGATTTTTTTCTACCTTATATCTCTAGCATATTATGTTTGAAGGATTTGGTGAAAAATCTAAATTTTTTAGAATTCAACATGCCAATTATTAAAATTGCTAGTGTCTAAAATTGAAAACATGGTTCAATTTCTTTATTTGTTTGCTAAGTATCCTAGCTAGAGAACATAGTGATAAGAATCACCATTAGTTCTTAAAATTGCAGGGGCATGGTTATCTGGCTTCCTAAAACTATTTTTATGTTTCTTTCAAAAATCCTTTGTTTGAAAATCCTATATGAAATAAGTGGTTACAAACAATGCATTTCACACAGTGTTAAAAGTGCTCTCGTAACAACCATAAGCCTAGATTTAATATCTTATTATTGGAATGACTGGGTAACCAGACCTTTATGTTAAACTTTGAATTACACGTTAACAGACGTATTTCTTGAAGGAAAAAGATAATCTAATGAAACCCTTTGAACAAAGGTTGGGTGAAGACTTAAATAAAGAGGAATAAGTAATGGTGGTGATCAATGTGGCTCATATATATATGCACCAGTTTTTCTCCATCCTTCATGCCATCACGTTTCTTCAGTTGTAAGCATGCGTGAAGGAAGCACAAAAGTTCAAGAAGTGGTAGTAGAATCAACTGAGGTATGCGACAATACTACAAACATATAAGAAAATAGCACAAGCGAGAAAAATCCAAAGCCAAAATATCCAGTTAGACGAATCTAATGCCTTTATATATGATATAAATTCCTTTATAGTGTAAATTGTGGTCACAAGTTCAATACCAAGCAATAAGATTTTGTATTATATATAAAGACATTATATTCATCTTACTTGATGTTTTAGCTTTGAGTCTTGTTTGTGCTATTTTCTCCTCTATGATATTTTGTATTATATATAAATTCTTACGAGTGTTTATGAATTTTTTGTTATTAACCGTCGATTCTCAAAGAAAAGGGGCAATGATAAACCGCAATACGGACATGATTTAATTAAAGGTTAAGAATTGTTCCATCCAAAAATTGAACTATGTTTCGTCTAAAAAGTTACACGGTTTTATGTATAGAACACTGAACACAAATACATATGTAATAAAATTATCATTGGAGATCGATTCAAAAATAATAAAAATTATTACCGATCAACATGTAGATATAAAATATATTAAATAATGAAATTCAAAATTAAAGATGGGTGCTTTCCTTCTTCGCTGAATATGTAACACTCTATTTCGCTTGAGGCAACAGTACTACCGAAAAACAATGTGTCAATTAAGATCATAAAAAGGGAGATGCAACAAAAAAGAACTTTGTTCATCATCATATAAGTATTTCTCATACTCTTTCAATGAGAATGAGAGTTTCATTGAGAGAGAATAATAAACACTCATATTATGGTGAACGAAATTCACCTTTTTTATTGCATCTTCCTTTCTATGATCTTAATTGGCGCACTGTTCTTTCAGTAAGACTATTGTCTCAAGAGAAATAGAGTGTTACATATGTGGTGAAAGAAGGCAAGTTCCCCGCTTTGATTTTGAATTTTTATTATATTTATATTCTATATCTACATGTTGCTCGGTGATAATTTTTATTATTTTTGAATTTAATGTTCAATGATAATTTTGTTACATGTATGTATTTATGTTCAGTGATAAAAAAAATTAGGCTTAATTGCATGTTTGATTCCTTATGTTTATTTTAGTTTTCAAGTTGGTCCCTTATGTTTTAAAAGTTTCAAGTCGGTCCCTTACGTTTTAAAAGTTTCAAGTTGATCCAAAACGTTACTCACGTTGGAATAAGTTAGTCCCTTTCGTCACTTAACGTTTAAAGATTTGGGTTGACAATATGAGTGATAGAACCTTAACTTATTTAGAAAATCAGTTTAAAACATTTTTTTAATTTTTTTGGTTTTATTAAACTCAATATCATGTCGCAAAA
>Ga0315915_1001262_pt1 | contig 30222 bp, 18 predicted proteins | sample MpolbnodulesMG_FD_207738 | JGI IMG/M metagenome (GOLD analysis project Ga0315915, IMG submission 207738) | Medicago polymorpha root nodule microbial communities from Los Angeles, California, United States - branched nodules | ecosystem: Host-associated > Plants > Roots > Nodule | place: USA... | reverse complement strand
AAAACCCCCCAATTTGGGGGAACTTTAAAATTGGACAAATGAAGCCCTTCAAAACCCCCCAAAACCTTTCCCTATTTTTTTAAAACTCCCAAACAAGGGTTTACCTCTCCATAAGCCTTTCCTTCCCTTCTGCTCCCCTCCAAAACCCAACTCGCAAACAAAGCCTAAAGGTTATCAAACAAATGTGTTTTTGTGTTCCTGAATATATGTTTGGAAACATTAAAATATTTAAAAACTGGTGGTTTTGATTACTCAATCTTGCAATGGATATTGAGCCCAAAGGAATGTTTTGATTTGTCATAATCATAATAGATTCATTAACACAAAGCATTGGATGGGGATGCTGAGCACATGTTATGATTTGTGTGTGATGGTGCTGATAGATTGAATTTGTTATAGTCTATTCTAGAATGAAATGGTTATATATTGTTATGGGGCTGTCGTGGGAACAGAGGAAGGTTTGGGTAGAATGATCAATGAAGCACAGTCATATTGAGGCAATAAAATTGAAGAGGTGGAGGCTGTTTCGGAATACTGTTCGGAATACTGTTTCGGAATACTGCAGAATGTGTAGCTGTTCGTAGCTTACACTAACATGCATTTTGTGAAGTCAAGACATGATTGGGTTGAAGCTGCGTTGGTTGGGGAGTTTTAAGCTGCCTATGGGGAATGTGAAGCTGCCATTGTTTTGAAAGCATACCTAGTTTTTGAAACTTCAGCCAGATTACTAAGATAATGAGATGGGGTCACTATGGTGGATAGTCAATCTGTTGTAATTTCGTGTGATTATTGGTTGCCTGTCGTATTAGTTATTACAGTTTAAGCTTTATCTTGCGGAAGGAACTTTTTGAAGGTCTTGTTTGTTTTACTTATTATTGTTGTTGTTGTTGTTATTATTATTATGTAATTTGTTTGGTCATTGCTCATCTTGAGCCTTTTCTACATCATTTTAATTATTTTTGCCTTTCCGGAAGAAAAAATGAAATGCATATGCGGTAGTTTTTTTGCTACTTAAAGTTTAGGTGATTTGGGTTCTGAGGCTCAACAGGGCCAAGGCAAAGATACTTCCAGATTACCCTCCAACGAGGTTCTGATACCGACAGCAGGAGTTGAACCCACGCTGAGCCAACTCCTTACCAACTGGACCAACCTCTGTTGGTAGAAATATATTTTACTAAATTGAAACACTAACTACTGCAATTGACATGACATCTAAAAGTTGACTGTAATGCAAGCTCTGATTAATTTCTGTACGCCACAAGGAAATCAGTTTAATCATTTTTCGTCTTCACAAGTTCTGAGCAGCATTATCATTTTATTATTTTGGCTCTCTATTGCAGATTGATAACGATAATGTGATCATTACGATGCTGCAAAAGCATATTCTGGAAGACCACTGGCGAAAGGTGCCTCTTCTGCATTTTAGAATCTGTTCTAATTTTTATATTTTTTATTTATATCTTCAATGAGGTTACAAAGATTTGCTGAATATATTTCGAGTGCAGTGGTTGGCCCCATTAGTTTGATTATCATTATACATTTCACTCTCTTGAATAGGGGTATTCTGGCAGTTGCTATTCATGCATGAAAGCCAAACAGAATTGCGCATAATTTTGTATTATGGATCCAAAAATTTGGACTAGTTGGCTGAGACTAAGGTGTACCCCACTAAAATGAGTACACCAGTTACCTCCTTTTATGGGACGTTGATATATTAATTAAAAATACAAAAGATAAGGATTAACCTTGTATATTTTGTGGTTTAGATGAATCATCTTTTATTAGATGATAATAAGTGGAAATAAATGCAACTATATTAATGTGATGATATATATTAAAATCATAGTGCTAAATTTCGACCTCATTTGTCAAGCACATTGTGTTGCTAAGCTAAAACATACTCCTCCATTCCACACCTTTGGTAGTTTAAGGTTTTTGTACACATATTAAGAAATCATATAATTGAAGTGTATTTATACTAAAATACCCTTGATTTTATCATTAATTGTTTTACAATTCTCATTTCTCAATGCAAAGATCATAAATACATAAATACAGTTGGATTTTTGAAACACCCTTTGTTTTGAAACAAAAATAAAATGCTAAAACTTCCAAAGATTTTGAATAAAGATTTGGAATGGAGTGAGTATGACGTTGTATTTGAAGCTTATATGTAGTCTATTACTTATAGAATGAATTACATATATGATGTTGGGGAACATAATGATAATGAAAACTGGATGATCGAGTGTGTGCTTGAAGAATTAAAAAAAAATAGTGGCCGGTTACTTGTTGGAATGTCTGGATTCTGGAGTTGATTTTTTATGGTATAATCGATGAGTAGTTCCAGTCTTGCATGAACTTGTTAGTTTCATGTTGGTAAAATAATTCTAAAAATATTACCCTCTTTGGTTCACTAATTTCTTTTAAATGATTCTAAAATATTACTTGCTAATGAATTTTCAGGGGCATGAACTTGTTCTGCATGTCCTGTACCATCTTCACTCCTTGATGATATTGGATTCAGCAGGAAACACTTCATCTTCTGCTGTTTTATATGATAACTTTCTCTTGGGAGTGGTATGCTCATAAATGATTGCTTGGGTTTTTTATTAACGACATTTTTCTGTCATTTAACATTAAGGTCATTCTTATAACACCCAGATTATTACTTCTGTGTAGGCCAAAACTGTATTGGATTATTTTCCAGCTTCAGACAAGTCTTTTAGCAAACTTCTTGGTGAAGTTCCATTTCTGCCTGAATCTGCCTTGAAGATTTTGGATGACCTATGCTATTCTGATGTTGTTGATCATGATGGAAAAATTGTCCGCGACATTGAGCGTGTAACTCAAGGCCTTGGTGCTATCTGGAGTTTAATTTTGGGTCGTCCACAAAACCGACAAGGCTGCTTAGGAATAGCATTGAAGGTAAGCTGTCATTCACGTGTCTCTAGTAGCATAGTATTGGTCCTTTGGACAGTGAATGTTATCTTCCCTGATTGATGATTAATCTGTTGCCTTCAAATTCTTCGTGTACATGTTTTATAAACTTGGTTTCCCTTTTCCATTTATTTGGTCAGATATTTTTTTTTCAAACAAAGAAATACTGTTTTTTATGTATATGAGCATCACGTCCACTTTTTTGCAAAATAGCCATTATTTACATTATTTGTTTGCCTGTTTTCTTGAAGTTGGCTTTTCTTTTTCTGTTGTTGGAGCTGTTTATTATGTTGACTTTCTAATTTTTAATCTGTTAAATTACCATGGCAGTGTGCTGTTCATCCACAGGACGAGATTCGAGCTAAAGCTATTCGGCTGGTATAAGCTATAACCTCTTTTTGTACAAAATCAAATGAGCTGTTTATTGATAATTTAACCAACTTTTTTTTTGCTTGTGTTGGACAGGTGACAAACAAGCTCTTCCAGCTTAGTTACATAGCTGAAGATGTTGAGAAATTTGCGACAAAAATGCTTCTCTCTGCAGTAGATCACGAAGTTTCAAATGCAGCGCAATCTGGACCTACTGAACAAAGAATGGAGGCACAGGTGTAAACTTGTACTATTTTTAGGCCTTCTATTTTCTGTTGTCGTTTCTTTTAGTTCTATACCTCGTAATGATCTCTGGAGAATTCTGTTGAGACTTTAGAGTCCCCCATTGAATGAGATAAAACTTGAAAATATATTTATTTTAAATAATTATAAATAAGAAGAAATCCTCACCTTACAAGCCGATTTTGTATGGATGAGTTAGACCAAATCATAAAACTTAAGATGGAGTAAAAAGAACAGAAATCTATCGAACAGAAATACATTCCCTGATATTTCTGTTCTTAGACATGATCATGTTTTGTCTGTTTATTTATCTTTTTTGTATATTTATTTTGCTCAAAAATATATCAAACCTAGAGAGATATCGTTTGGTCATTGCTGTGTTTGATAAACTCATCATCGATAGTGGCTTATTAAACTTTTCAGGTCGAAAGTCTTGAAATAAGTGGTACTTCACAGGTTAAGGAGCCCGAAAATGACCCTGCTGGAGTTGCTAAACCATCGAGTCAAAGTGTTTCATCTATATCGTTTTCTGAGGCGCAACGCCTCATTTCTTTATTTTTTGCTCTATGTACAAAGGTTAGTTTTATGTATAATCACTCTTGGCAATGACTACAATGATGATTACTTTTTATCTGTTTCGGTAGATGACCCAAGTTTTCTTATCCTTGCAGAAACCCAGTCTTCTACAGATTGTATTTGATGTCTATGGGCAAGCCTCAAGAACTGTAAAGCAGGTCTGTTTTGTTTGTTATGTTAGTTTATCTGTATAATTGTTGCAATAAACAGATAACTAGGTTAATCATCCACTTGGGTCTTTATGTTATACACACATGGTAGGAGTTAGTGTTTTCGACCTTAGAGTCTGAACACTAGTTATGAAGTTTGCCCTGGTCTTTGGAGCACAGTTATACTATTTAATATCTCTGTCTATGGGCAAAGTCGGAGAAGTGTGGAACAGATCTTATTTTGGTGACTATGTTAGTTTACCAATAGGATAAATAAAATTAGATTAACTCATCTCTTTCTTTCTTCGGTTCAACATAAAATGTTCAGAGTATGTTAGTTTAGCAAGATTAAGAGCTTGTGCCTGAACTGTCCGCTTTCCGTCTCATACATTTTTCTGCATATTCAATCCTTGGGTTTTGCTCATGTATGGAACAGTATCCATACCCAATTATAACTATTTAATTTGCTCTGAAAACATAAACATTTCACCTATATTTATCATTATAACCATGTCCCTGTGCTGCAAAGGTTGTTTGTCGTTTAGCTTTTTGTTCTAATGCTTTTGCAGGCTTTTCATCGCCACATTCCTAATCTTGTGAGGGCCCTAGGGCAATCTTATTCCGAATTGCTCCATATCATATCTGATCCACCAAAAGGAAGTGAAAATCTTCTGACACTGGTAATTTACGTTCTCATTGCTAAATATAGCTTATTATATTCCGAGTTACTAGCACATGAAAGCTGATTTTAACGTTGATGTTATTTTCTTGAAGGTGCTGCAAATATTGACTCAAGACACAACACCATCTTCTGATTTGATATCTACTGTTAAACATTTATATGAAACCAAGTTTAGAGTATGTCCAACACCTAAAAGCAATGCTAAATTTTCTTGCAATGCTTTGATTTTTTTTGTTTTCTTATTATTCTGGTTCTCCTTTGCAGGATGTTACAATTCTTGTTCCATTATTGTCATCGCTCTCCAAAACGGAGGTTATATTGAAAAACTTTCCTTCATTTTATTCTTTTCGATTTACATTATTGTTAAATTTTTCTTTAAAATAAAATCGACGTAATTGAATGTGTGGTGTGCATCTCATTTTGGCATAAAAAATATTTAGATTTTAATTTATATACACCGTGCAACTTTTTTAACATGTATCTAATCACATCTCACCATTCACATATATGTGGAGGTGTTTTAGGAACTAACATAACAAAGTGGCATCATAGTGTGATCTAATTGGATGTATATCCAAACAAAATCTATACTGTAGTGCAGAGAATTTGATCTCAAAATGTTAGGAATTTTTATTACAAAACCATTGTATTATAGTGCAACACTCCGTTTTATGCTATGTTTGGGATGCTTTTAGTCATATTTTTTTGAGTTAGTTCTCTGTCAGTACTTGAAGCACATGATGCAATGTTAGGTGTTGATTGGCATGTTATTGTTGTAAGAATGGTGGATATTGTTAGGTTTCAGCTTCAATTGTTTTCTGATTGCAGGTTTTACCAATTTTCCCCCGACTTGTGGACCTTCCATTGGAAAAGTTTCAAAGGGCACTTGCCCACATACTGCAGGTACAGATGAATTCTCAAGCTGAATTTCATATTTTGTCTCTTACTCATTATTTGGGGTTACCTAGAATCTGGGGATTAGCACTCTTAATTCACACTCCACTTCCATAAATCAGTTTCCTTTTTGGGTACAATCAATGCGACCTATATTTAAGTTAGCCTGAACAGAGTGAAATTTTAACTGCTCAGTATTTAAAGCTATTCATTGGAACTTTTCATATATTCTTTATCTCCCCCTCTCTCTCTAAATGGGTGCTAAGTATTCAAAGCTATTCATGGCAGGGTTCAGCTCATACAGGTCCAGCTTTAACACCTGTAGAAGTTTTGGTTGCAATCCATGGAATTGTTCCTGAGAAAGATGGCCTTGCACTTAAGAAGGCACGTCTTCTATCATTTTATGTACCGATATTTTTTCAAGTTCTGATTCCCTCCTCTCCTATATATGGGGGTTAAAGTACATAAGTAATTTCTTTTTTAGAAAGGACTTGGGTTTTTCCATAATTGCAGAGTACTGATTATCGATACAAAATAAAAATGTGATGTATAATGTGATTCTGCTGGTTTCTTGTGATTATCGGTGTCTTGTTGTAAGTGCATTATTTTCCCTGGGAAATTTAAAACGCCTGTTTTACTCTTTTTGCCAGCCTTCTACTCATGCGTGAAAATCTCTAGCATAGCGCTGTTTAGATATAATGAAATCACTGTTCTTATCTTGTGGATTAAAAGTTTGGCCTGATTGTGATTGTCTGTGCCATGGTCTGCCATATAAAATGCAACCCTGATTTAATCAAATTTTGCAGTAACTATAATGCTAGTATTTTTTTATATGCCCATTACCATTTAGCTTACCAAAACCTGATTAGCTGTACTGTCTTGTTCATTATTCTTAGCTGCATGTCATTATATCAACCATTGAAAACCTTTCAAAACATAAGTTGTGACTCTGAATTATTGTTTTGGACTATCAGATAACAGATGCTTGCTCAGCTTGTTTTGAACAACGTACAGTGTTCACTCAGCAGGTTCTGGCCAAGGCATTGAATCAGATGGTCAGTAGATTCAGTATTTTCATGTTTGGCCAATAATAGTGGTTGTACCTTAATTCATTTTTGCCTTATTTTTAAAAAATTCAGGTTGATCAAACACCGTTGCCTCTGCTTTTCATGAGAACAATTATTCAGGCCGTTGATGCTTTTCCTGCACTGGTAAATTTGTTTTTCAAATTTGGGTATACATGCTCTGCTGCTTTTGTTAATGCATTTCTTGAGTGTTAAAATATACTAACTCCGTCCCTATTTATAAGACCCTTTTGACAAAATCACGGGAATTAAGAAAGTTGATATTTGAATTAAATTTGTTTGTAATTACTATGCTTTTACTATTTTATCCTTTGAGAGTTTGTTTATGTTTTCAACATGCTATTTATTGTTGATTGAAGAAAAAAATGTATAATAAATAAGGGTATGTAGGTATAGAAATAATAATGCAGTTGGAAATAGGAAAGGAGTCTTATAAAAAGGGACAAAAATTCTCAAAAGGGTCTTATAATTAGGGATGGAGGTGGTACTATTTTGAAGTTGACTTCTTAGATGATATGTGGTATACCGGCACTAATGAGAATAAATTGTGAATAGATTAATTTAGTGGTTTATGAGATTTGGCTGATTAAACTTTATTTTCTATTTCTGCCTTTCTATTAATAATCGGTTTGTTTTTAGTCATTTATCTTCTGGCTAATTCATCTATGGATTTTTTTGTTATAATGAAAAAGCAGAGTAAAAAGTATAGTAGTAATTAGCTTAGTAAATTTTTTAAGGGTGATGGCTAGTTTGGCGGCTTCAAAAAAAAAAAAAATATTTAAGGGATCTGAGAATTTTGTTTATTGATGTGCTAAAGGTGATGGATAGAGAAATCTGCCTTTCAATGCAGTTCCATATTAATTTGCCATTTTCCTCCATTATATAACAAATACTAAGAAAACAATAATTAGGTTTGGATAGAAAACCTAAATTTTATTGAATTTATGATTTATAAACCCCCTTACTCCCACTATTATCTGGCGAACAATGGAAGAAGATGGCTAGGACCAGGAGATGATTAACATATTGGAAACGAAATTAAAAAGATCGAAGAAGCAGCACTTTTAGGGACTTCAACCTCCGTCCCTACTGTATTTCTTATTTCCTACCCTTCTGTTAGCTTTTCCCTACATTTGACCACTTCACCCATAACCGGATCCCTTATCTTCTCTCCACCTACACATTCAGTTATAACAGCAATCCTTATTCCTATTCTGTTATATCAAATTAACAATAGTCACATTATAGGTCATCGGAATTCCCACACTCCTTGCTAACACCCTTATTCTTTATATTGCATACTTAGGCAATGGGCGGTCTAGTAGTTGACTAGATGGAGGCAGGATAGTCTAGTTGGCTAGAGGTTTAGAAGTAATTAATATATGGCAGAGTTATGATGTCATTTGATATGTGTAGACTGGCTTCAATTAGGGGTAAGTGTTTGTAAAAGCTTGTAAAAAACAGTCTGGCATGTTCAGAGTTGTTTTTGACTTTCTCTTGTGAACTCCTTGGAATATCTTATAAAAGTAACTTATACAGAGGTTATGTGGATTTATCTCCATTCCCTCTGTCGTTGCAGAAACAACTTTTGTATGAACACTTATTAATTTTAGCACTTGATTAAACTGTTTACCCGAACACTTCCTTAGTCCTAGGAAAATGTTTGGTTGTTGTTTTTGTTGTACTTTGTGGTGTTTTGAAGTCTTGCATCATATGGAGAAAATGTCAACTTATAGTTTTAATGTGCTGTTTAGGTTGATTTTGTCATGGAGATACTCTCAAAACTTGTGACCAAACAGGTATGCTTACTTAATCTTGAATTCAGGTTATTCCAATAAGGACTACGCACGGCTGATGTTTTACTTTATTCTGAGTGCAGGTGTGGCGTATGCCAAAACTTTGGGTTGGTTTCTTAAAATGTGTATATCAGACGCAGCCACGTTCTTTTCATGTATTATTGCAGGTACTGCATCTTGTTTATTATTGTGATATGGCTTGAATTGTGATAATAAGTGGTGTACATCCGCATTCATTGCCTTTCAAGCTGGTTATGTTGGGTTGAATCATAACCTTTTTGGTTTTCTCCTTGTAGTTACCGCCTCAACAACTGGAAAGTGCACTCAACAAGCATGCCAATCTCAGAGGGCCCCTTGCTTCTTATGCCAACCAACCAACTGTAAAATCTTCACTTAGTAGGTAAGCTTTTATAGATATGATTATTTTAGAAAAGTCATTCAAGAACATAAGCAATGAATTTTAAGCACTTCATCGGGGTACATTTTTTGTTTAATATGAAGTAATAATCCCTTAACATGAAAAGGAGCCATTCAAGAACTTCGGCAATGAATTTTGAGTATTTGATCAGGGTACATATTCGGTTTAATTTGAAGGAATTATTTCGTAACTGTTACGGCTCTATTTTGTTTGTATTCCCACTCAAGAAAGAACTCTTTTCAAATTAATCTGTGAGTCCCCATTGCTTTATGCTAAACAGATGGCCTTTGAATCCTTGGTAAAAACTAAATGTGGTTAACTCTTGAAGGTTTCTTAAGTTTTTTTGCTGTGTAAACTGTTCTGTCTATAAATGATATAATGTTGTCAGCTATTATTCCTCAGCTGCTAAATTAGGTTAAGATATTTAAATGTGATTTGATCACAAATTTTTGGTCCATTGTCACCTAAGAACTTTTTTTGGAGGACAGAATAAAATAGGATGATATACTTTGAAGTAAATATATCATATTTATCTTGTTTGAGTTGAGATTCTCCTTTGCATTCTGGGATAATACTTGAGAAGCTGGCTGAATTTCATTGTTAATAACTAAAATTACAATATCAATGTGCAGATCAATTTTAGTTGTTCTCGGCCTTGCAAATGAAGCACATGTGCAGCAACATTTACCGACATCATTGCACCATTCTGAGACAAGTACTTCAGTTAGTGGGGCAACTCTGACATGATAGTTGATTGACTGGCAGAATTTTAGTCCATGGCCCAATTAAAAATATGGTCGATGAGCTCATCAATTTCCGGGGTTTCGAGGCAACTAACGAGAAAACCCACAAATTAATAGTTCATATAGTGATCCCCGACAAATTGTTTGGACCAACCAGAATGCAGCTTATTGAGTGTTTATATAGCCCGGTTGAATCAAAGGCGTGCATTCACAATTGTATCAACAAATTTCCTCTCCATGATTGGAGCCTAAGTGCTCGAGGAAATCCACCCAGCCTCCTTCCATGACTGTATCATAGTTTTTTGTGGGTTTTTCATTGTATTTTTTATTATATTATTCATCCAATTTTGATGTATTTTTACCTTTTTTGGTCATGAAATGTGACACTGCATATATGTAATTGCATGATCATCATTCTCCAAAGGATGCGATAAATGCTAAAATGCAATTAAGTTGCTGAAAGCCCCGAATAAGATTAATGGTTCATTTGTTGTAGCTTTTTTTAAAAAAAAAATGATTTGTGTTTCATTTTTTTAAAGAAAACTTCAAATGAGAAATTTATTTAAATAACTTAACGTAAAAAGTCATCTTTAATGTTTCAACTTTTTGCTCCGACTTTTTTTAGATAATAAAATTTCAAAAAATGCTTAAAAGGAAAAATAATTTTGAATAGATTATCACAAAAAATTTCTTAAAAAATATCTGTTTGATATTTTTTAACTATTTTAAGCCTCTAACAATGAATATTTACTGAATATCAAAATTTATTTTATAATGTATAACTAATGAGTATATTTGAATAAGTTTTCGTAAAAATCATTTTTTGAAATATTAAAGTAAAAATCAATTCTTTTTTATGCGCTCTAAGAAGCCTCATATTTGATTGCAGTAATATTTTTATTCAGGTCTTGGGTTAGTGCTATAGGAATTACCCTTCTGTGATATTAGCGAGAGGTGTTTAAAAGCCAATTTATTTTAATGGTAAGAAAAGATTTATTTTAGAGTCATGTTAACTTGTGCCTAAGATATTAGTTAACATTTGACTTCCAAACTTGTACCTTGAGGGCGCATAAGTTAACTTTTTTTTTTATTGTAAAACGAACGCAACTGTAGAGATTAGTACCACTGCAATGGACGACAAGTTTTTCAAAACTCAATTCCAAGACATCTTATTAAATTGGTGGAGATTTATTTAATATTGGGTTTTTTTTTTGTCAGGTCTAATGAGATTTATTTAATCGGTCTTTATATCTTTTTCGTTATATTTAATATATTTTCTATTTTGCTTAAAAAAAAAATTGGAGGAGATTTCTTATCATGTCATCAAGTGCCGTTGGGTTAGTGTAACAAAAGAATGGCTGAAATGATAATTAAAATTTATTATTGGATTTTAGTATTTTTTTATTTACTTTAATTCAGTTAAATTTCAAACTGAATTTTATTTATAAATTTATCGCATGTTTTATATTTAGGGTTCCCCTGAATCCTTGATTTTTAGTAATAACCGGTTTATTCCAACAGCAAAAAATTCAAGCAATGTATACCATTTTATTTCCCTTCTCCCATTTCTACGCTGTGGTTCAAGAACAACTCAGGCGAGTTGGTGGAAGCTAGGGAAGCTTTGGAAGTTGTTTTTTTTTTTTGGTTACAGAAGCAAACTAACAGCAAAACAGCAAAAGCAGAAAAACAGAAAAGAAAAACAACAGAAAGAAAAAGCGACTAGGGCCTAGAGAAGAAGGTGCCCGACACGACGATCTTGATCAAAGGAAGAAGGTTGGCAGGAGGCGAGGGATACATGATGAGAGCATCTATAGAGGAGGCTCCCATTTTAGCCATAAAGTCAACACATTGGTTTCCCTCTTTTAAGGTATGATGAAGAGTGAAATTACTGTTACCAAGCAAATCCTTAATATCTTGAAGGAGAACGACATAGATGTGAAACTTGGAGGGTCAACAGTGATGGAGAGGAGGGACTCTGAGTAACAAACCAAATCATCCAGCCCCATGTCAATAGCCAAACACAAGCCACGGTGAATTGCGGTGAGCTCCGCGCAAGAGGATATCATTAGAATTGTTGATGTATCCTGAGAAGCCGGAAAGGTAGAAACCATGGCTGTTGCGGATGGAACCCATGTGATTGTTACAATTCCACTTAACAAAACGTTCCGGATGGGCAGCTCTGCCATCTGTCTGAAAACTCTTTATTGAGGCACATCAGGTTACGGTACCTCCAAAACCACCAAAGACATGCAAGGAAAAGCGAACCTCGACGGCCAGAAGCGGCACTATTGATCCAAACGTGAGCATTGTGAGCAGAGAAAAAATCATTATCAGTGAAACCAATTTTGTTCCAAACGTTTCCAGAGAAACAGCAGTCCCTAATGCAGTGTAAGAGAGTTTTGTCATCTTCTCCACAATGAGAACAGGTTGCCGAAGGAGCCATACTTTTATGGTGGAGCAAGGATAAAGTGGGTGCAGCATCATGACAAATTAACCATATGAAGAATTTGTTTTTTTCCGGAGCATGTAACCTCCAAATCCAGGACCAAGAGCGGTGGGCGGTGGAGACATCAGCGGTATCTTTCAGAGAGAGGAGCCAAACATACCCGCTTTGACTAAATAGTTACAAATTTCCTTAAATTGTGATTATAAACAAAATTTTGCCTTAATATTTTACACGAACTTTAATGTAATTTCTAGTTTTTTTTTTTGTCAAGTAGTCTGATGGCTAGATTCACACATATTATGTGCGAAGAAGTGGGGAATGCGGGGTTCGAACTCCGGCCACTGAACAAATTATCCCGGGTAGCTATCAACTGAGCTACACTTACGGGACATGTAATTTCTAGTTTTATTGCTACTATTTGTAATGAAATGACTTAAGTTTGGTTGCGTCAAATAAAACAATAAAGAAGAATAAGATGGTTGAGAAATGTAATTTACATGTAGTTTGGAAGATTTATTATTGTTGAAATTGTTTTATTTTCAACTGTGATCAATCAAGGTTACCCAGAGATTTGCTGCTATTAAAAGGTCATCAATAATTTATTTATAATTATTGTTTTTTTAAAAAATTATTTAGCTAGAAATTAAAATACAACTACTTCTCGAACAAAAAAAAAAATACAACTACTTAATTACTAGTTATATTGTAGATCGCAAATAAAATTTTAACAATTTTAGTTTAGAGAAATGTGTCTCAAAATATGCAATGGTAATATGATACATGTATCAAATAAATTATTAATGTTATTTTATATATAATAATCAGTTTCTAAAATATGTAATTATACATAATAGGATTAAATATGTTTTTGGTCCCTATAAAATTGGGAACTTCTAAGTTTAGTCCTTACTTAATTTTAATAGGTTTTTTAGTCCCTACAAAAAAAATTACTTCTAATTTTAGTCCCTGCTTTGTTTAATTATCCTTAAACTCTTAAATTTTTGAACGATTTTTTTTAGACAAGTTTAGAACACTATGAAAGGTTCATTTACTAAAATTTTAAAAAATTTAACATGAAAAGAATTAAATATGAATTTTTAAAATGACAAAAATTAAAGATAAAAGTAACAAAATCTGAACGTAGAAATCAAATTTTGTGACAATTTTTTGCAGATGAACTTTTAGTAATGTTTTTAACATTTGTGCGAAAAAATTGTTGAAACACTCAAGAGTTTAAGCATAAATTAAACAAATTTGATTTGAGTGGGGACTAATACTGAGTGCAGATTTTTTTTTAGGGACTAAAAGAACTATTAAAATTATGTCAGGACTAAACTTACAAAGTTTCAATTTTAGAGGGACCAAAAACATATTTAACCCTATACAATATGTGTTACTATTTGGCGGTTAACAGAAGGGATGAGGAAAAACCGTAAAACTGTCTAACAACTAGGAGGGTAGTTAGCTTGTGTGCTGTATTTAAAGTTGTAAGAAACATAATTGAAGTATGAGGAAATAATTCAACAAATATTATAGTTTTCCTCTATTTTCTTAAAAGATCTATCCCTTCACGAATTGGAATAAATATATCTATATTGCTTTTCGTATCCTATTGTGCAATAGAGATAATTATTCCCATATACATTCTACTATTCACAAAGAGACTTTTACAATTGTAGAATACTTTTAAAAATTTCTATCTTGCTTGAAAACTCAAAGAAAAATGTGCAGCTTGCTTAAGCTTTGTGTTTGATCTTGATGAGTGCAATTGATAAAAAGAGCTTTTTGTTATATCTTGAGAGAAATTCAGAATAAGATCAAACACAATTCAAGAGATAACAAAAACCTCGAGAAATTTATCAAAAGCTTTTTGAAATCTTCCCCCATAAATAGGGAGCCACAACAATTGATCTTGACAAATGCATGTTTTAAAGATAAGAAACATTAAATTATACTTTTATTTATTCTGGTCTTGTTTAATATCTAATGAACTCTACTGACTTAGAAACATATAGGGTCAAGTAGCCTATATCCAGTAACTTATTAACATCTCCCCTCAAAGTCAAACTCACATGCAACAAACAGCATAACTAACTCAGAGGAGCAACCAACCGAAGTGAGTAACCATTATAGAAAGAGGCAGAGGAACCCTGTTAAGTTGAAGACGGTGACTTTATATGATGTCATCGTCATCTATCTGTTTATGAATTTCCATCTTATCTTTTGGGGCTGACTTTGTTCTGAATTTTGTTTTTGACTTTTTTATACAGCATCAAGTAATAATGTTGAATAGCCAAGCGATTTGCCATATTTTATCCTTTGTAAAATATTTCTCAATAGCATACTTACTTTACAACAGCAAAAAACCACCACTGCAAATAACTTTGGGAGACAATATCAGTAACCTGTTTCTGTGTTGTTGGGCAACATAACATTAGTGCCAATGGTGGCTGAATGATTCGCTACCCAATATGAGCAAACTGCCATTGATCAAAAGACAAGTTAAATTGGTCTCCCATTAAAAAGTATAACAAACCCATAAAATTTTCTTGAACTACATGAATTTCAGGTTGTTGCTGGGACCCAAAGAATGGGGAATTTTTCTCTCTTTTTTGGGGGAGGGGGCTAAGGATGACGAGAAACTCTTACAATTACAACAGCCTAAAATGAGACAAACTTTTCAAGTTATCGACATTATATTTTCTATAGCACCGCTAACAAAACTGAGATTTAGAAGTTAGCGGCTTTTGCATTTGCTTAAGAATTACAAATAAAATTCTTTATGGCACATTACAAATCTGACCATACCTATCACACACTCTATAGAATTGGTGGAAGATTACTTGATGTGGATGACAGCATCTAGGTTTTTCTCAAGCATCCAACCCTTTGGATAAACTATATTATGAACATTCAAATGGAGATGCCAATTCATTATTTTCTTGCAACCAGGTGGCGAACCTTCCATTTTACTCTCATCTTCCACCAATTGTTCAATAAAGGTGGTCTCCTGTCAAAATTAAAGGTATTATCAGATAATACGAATTGCAGGTGATATGGGGGTGGTGTAAATAAAAGTAATGACAGGAGGAATACCTGAAAACCCTCTTTCACTGAGTCTAATTGCCGTATAGGATTTGAAGTAGGGCGCCGCCACCGCTTTGGATCCCATAGGATTGTGCTGTTGAATGCAAACCCAGACATATCAACATGAAATCTTCGAAGTCTTTTACTTTTCTCATTTGTATGCCACCCAAGCACTTGGCTTCCATTGCATACCGGACCCTCCAAAATAGCCTTGTTCTTGCTTGGAGCAAGCATGGCGACAGGCCAAGTGCCAAAACGACTATAAAACCAGTTCAACATTAGAACATAGGATTAGGAACTGAATGAACAAGTTGGATGACACAATTCATAAAGGCAGAATTGAGCATGTAAAAGTTAAATGATGATGCACACAGTGGATGGGAAAAAAGAGTTGTCGACATGAAAACATCATATTTATATGTTTCAAATGTGAAAAACCAATAGATACAACTCAGAAAACTGGAAATTTACAGCTCCAAACACTTGAATTTATTTAATCATGAAATATATATTTGAAAAAGTCAAATTTGGATTCCATTTCATAAAAAAAAGGAAAATGAAATCAATACATAACAATCAAAGGAAAAACACAATTGCCAAAGATGGTTGGCTCAGTAGGTAAAATTGAACAGTGATCTGATTCTAGTAGTACCACTATGAACCATCATTGAAGCACGTGGCCTGTCCCAACCATGGGAGTGGGTCAACCTACCTTCCTCCTAAACTTCAATTTAAAAAGGGAAAGATGTGTACCTTTTTTTTTTCCATTTTCGGTCAATACGTCATTACTAATTACTTATAATACAAACATTAACATATTACCGTATTTTCACTTTATTTCCTGTTTTCGAGAATTTATGAAGGAAAAGGTGAAAACAGGATTTATAAAGGAAATAGCAATAAAACATGCAATGTAACAAAGGACAAATGCAGCTACTTCATTACCCCGACAAGCTGTGAATACCCAAAAACAAGGCGCAAATTTAGTGATGTAATCATTAAAATCAAAACAATACAAATTTGGAGTATTTGACAGAAAATACATTAGTCCTTGCGAATGTAAAACCCCAAATTGATCCCCCGAAGAACTGCAAATTTCGGTCACATTAACTCCTCTCAAGAACAACCAACTTGTCGGTAGCAAGTTATGAAGGTGACATTTACGGAGCACAAGTGTTTAACTGGTCCACCAATGCCCCAATAATTGTAACCGCCAGACTCATTGGATAATGCAGATAGATTTCTAGCCAGCCGTTAGACTACAAGTGTATCCCGTTATAAAATTCATACAAAGAAACGGTAGAATCCAAAGATATTTAAAAAAAACAATCATCAGGGAAGGGAAAAAACCCAAACTCCCAAATCACAATCCCACGAACTTATATGCTACACGTCAAGTAAACCCTAAAGGCCAACGGTACCAACTAATAACTCGAGATTACCAAAAGCCAACAGACAAAAGGCAAACGATTTCATACTACAATTACAACAACCACACCTCCAAAACAAGCAATATAACTTTAAGATTAATCAGATGCAAACCCATCACTTAAGAAAACTCAAACTAAGTATAAATTCAAAGGAGAAACCGAATAATAATACTAATAAAGTAGGTATAACACAAAAGGAAGTAACAAAATATGTACCTGATATCTCTGATTGTCTGAAACAAGTCAAGAGAATACACATTATCATCATCAGCAAAGTAAACAATCCCATCAAGTTTATGATGTTCAATATGCTCCAACGCTTTATTCCTCTGATGAACTCCTCTATCCTTCACATCCGTTGAATTCTTAGTACACACCAAATGCCTATACATCACACCCGTTTTCCTCAACAATTCAGCAGTTTCCATAGAAGCAGAATTCATTTCCACCACCACCCATAACAGCGGTGGCGGCACCAACCTCAAAACCTGCCCTAACCTATTCAAAAAATACGACTGAAAAGCGCGGTTATAAGTAGGTGTCACAATAATCAATTGCTTCCTCGCCACAATATCAATTTTCTCAGATTCAACCAATTCCCTCTCTTTCAGCTTTTCATTATCCTTCTCAGCGTTCATATTTGAGCTCAAACTTACTTGTTCAATCATAAAACCCTTACCCTCGACGTCACCACCACTACCACCGACGCTAACGTGCTTTTTCAAAACGCGATTATTGAGAATTGATTTGGCATCAGATTGTGGAGTTTTATTGATATCAAAAGCAATGATATTGTTGTTGTTTTGACGATGTTGTTGAGGAATTTCATGAATGAGATTACCGAAAGGGAACATACCTAATAAAAACCCAACGAAGAAACAAAGAACGCACCTGAAAGCAACTTTTCGCCATTGTCCCTTTCGATTGTATCGTCGCATGAAAACGCCACCGATTAATCTCTGAAACGACGAAGCTATTGCAGAGTAGTTTGTGTTTGAAGATGGAAGTTTGTGAGATGGAGACGACGGTGAAAAGGCGGCGGCACCACCGCCGTTTATGTAGTGACGGTCGTGATACGCCGGAGATAACGTCCGTCGGAATGACGCCATTAATTTAGGTACATGAAGAGATCGGAAACCCTAGAAATCTAGGGATTGAAATGTGAATTATTGAATTAGATCTATGCTATGCTATGCTATGCTATGCTTCTTCGTTACTTCCTTCAGAGAAGACGGTGTTTGTGGTTATGGGTATGGATTCGGTTCGGATCGAGGATTGAAGCTCCGGTAACCTGTGTAATGAAGAAATTACAGGACTGTTTCTATTTCATCTAATTCAAGAATTTAAATCAAAGTCAAACATAAACTCAAATTTTATGAAATTAAAAGGAAAGAAATTTAATTAATTAATATTAATATTATAACATTTTTGTTTAAAAAATACTGATATCATGTTGATGAAAAGAATTGAAGAAGAAAAAAAGTCATAAGTAAGAGAATAAAACAACAACAATTAATATTTTATGGGTATTGTGAAATGATATTGGACAATATTTTGTTGTAAACACAATTTTATTATGAGATGTAGGAAGCTAGGCTTTAGTCCAAATACATGCATTAAATTACAATGAGTTTTTGAAATATCTCAAACCTCTATTTTTTTTCTTTCTTTTCAATATTTATACATGATGAATGCTTGAATTTACAATCAGTTTTTTGAAATCTTGGCCTCACACATTTATTATGATATGGTTTGTGTTTATAAATGTAGCAAAACTTCAACAAAATTTTCATAAAAAAAAAAAAAAAAACTTCAACAAAATTACGACGGTATTGTAATTTTGTCAAATCCATCGTTATTTTAGGAGGTGTATTGAATTGAGATTTTATAGGATTTTAAAAGACTTTTTAAAAATAAAAAAAAGTCTTATATTATTCTATTAAAGCTTTAGAATATAAATAAATCTTGTGGTATTCAATCAAACTAATTTTATTGTAAAATGATATTAGACAATATTTTGTTGTTAAATCAATTTTATTATGAGATGTAGGAAGCTAGGTTTTAGTCCAAATACATACATGCATTAAGTATTTTTTTTTGAGAGAACATACATGCATTAAGTTAAAATAAGTTCTTTTTATATCTCTCAAACCTCTATATTTTATTTTTTTTGACGTTAACGACAATTTCATTAACGAAAGTTTGGCAATAAATCAAATGCCAAGACTGCAAAAATACAAGGCGGAGTTTCTTCGATTCATATGCAATCTGAATTCTTAAGAGCATATTTAGCTAAATAATGAGCAGCTTGGTTGGCTTCACGCCTAACATGCAAAAAATTTAAACTACGAAAACTACCATTGAAACTAATACAATCTCGAATAATAGAGCCAACATAGTTGGGAGATTGTTGTGAACATTCAACGCTAAAACCACATTAGAAGCATATGATTCTGCTATAAGATTCAGAAAAGACATGTCTTTTGCAAATTCCAAACCCTTCCGCATAGCTAAATCTTTTGCAACCTCTGAATTTGGTAATGAAAAGACTTGCCAGGAACTAGCACCAACGACAACACCTTCATTATCTCTCACCACAACACCAATACCCCACTTATCATCCTCTATCGGACCTGGTGCATCAACATTAAGCTTATAGAAACCACTAAAAGGAATGAACATCAGATATTGGCAAAATTGGACCTCCACTTAGTGTCTCCACCAACACCGTACTAGCACTCTTAAAATTCCCAATAGATCTGTGTGCCTTTTGAAGAGTGGCAGCCACATCAACCTCAGCCCCCTCAAAACATTTCTTATTTCTAGCACACCATATCTCATAACACAAGGCCAAAACTTGGACTATAATATCCTCATCGACATCAATAATATTTTCCTCCAACCACTTATGAAAATGAAGTACCTGGAATCATGTGAATTAAATACACACCTAAAGAGGAAGCAAATCATATCTGTTTTCACCAATTGCACTCCATAAAGAGGTGTGAAATTGTCTCATTATGTTTCTCACAAAGAACACACAATGGATCGCTACTTATTCCTTTTTTAAAAAGATCATTTTTTACTAGTAGCTTTTCATGTAGAATCCTCCAAGAAAAGTGGATGTATCTTGGAATACTTTTTATTTTCCATAATTGTTTCCACACTTGGTGATTATTATCCAACATTTACCTACGTGAGTCATCTGCTTCACGCCTTGCCTTTAAGAAATGGTATGAACTCTTCACAGAAAAAGTAGCTGACCGTGAAGCACCCCACACAAATTCATCTTGCAATTAAGAAAAAGAAATTGGCAATTGAAGAATTTGTTGAGCCTCAAAAGGGAGAAAAATTTCATTAATTAAAGGAGCATTCCAACATCGAATGTCATGGTGAATGAGATCTAAGACAAACATAATATCACAATTAGGGGGTTTAGGGGACCAAATCTTTTGCCCATTTTGATAACGAAGCCAATTATCCTCCTATACATTAATTAGACGACCGTCTCCTACTCTCCAAATACCAGCTTTCTCAATAACATACATTCGTGCTTGCAAAATACTTCTCCATGTATAACTTGGGCAGTAACTAGTTGAAGCTTTCAAGAAATTGATTATAGGAAAATATCTTGCTTTCAAACATTGTGAGATCAATAAGTCGTCGTTGTGCATAATACGCCAACCTTGTTTAGACAACATTGCAAGGTTAAACTCATGGAATGTTTGAAAGCCTATTCCACCTTTCTTTTTTTCTTTACATAATGTTTCCCATTTAATCCAATGAATTTTACGCTCACCTTGTTTGCTACCCCACCAGAACTTACTAACCATACTTTCAATGTGCTCACATAAACCCATCGAAAGTAGAAAACAACTCATCACATACGTAGGAATAGCTTGAACCACTGATTTGATCAAAACTTCTCTCCCAACAGTTGATAGAATTTTTTCTTTCCAACCTTTCAGCTTCTTCCACACCCTATCTTGGACAAAATTGAAAACTTGTTTCTTAGACCTACCAACAAAAGCAAGCAACCCTAGATACTTCAAATGACACTCAACAGCCTTAATTTGCATCCAACCTTGGAACAAGATTTAATGATCATCAGGTACATTTCGGCTAAAAGAGATTTCAGATTTGTCCAAATTAATAAATTGACCAGAAACAGATTGGTAAGTATTAAGAATTTCCTGAATGGTCTGAGAATCTTGAAAAGAATCCCTACAAAAAATGAGGCTATCATCTGCAAAAAAATAAATGATTAATTTTTGGCGCTCCTCTAGCAATTTGGATTCCATGAAGACCTTTTTCAGCTTGTGCCTTAATTAGAAGCCCAGAGAAAACCTCAACACATAAGATAAAAAGGTAAGGAGATAAAGGGTCCCCTTGACGGAGGCCTCGTTGAGGATAAAACTTCTGACAAGGACTTCCATTCAACAAAACAGAGAAAGAAACAGTGGAAATACAATTGAAAATCAAGAAATTCCATAGACCGAAGCAACTCGATCAAAAAATTCCACTCGATACAATCATATGCTTTTGACATATCTAGCTTTAACGCCACACACCCTTTCTTGCCTTTTTTTCCCCTCATATAATGAAAAGATTCAAAAGCTAGTAAGGCATTATCAGTAATTAAACTCCCCGGTACGAAAGCACTTTGGAATTTTCCAATGATATCCGGAAGAATCAATTTCAACCTATTTGCAATTGTTTTTGTAATAATTTTAAAAGTGACATTGCAAAGAGAAATAGGTCAAAAATCACCTGGCACCTTCGGCTTCTTCTTTTTTGGAATGAGAGAAATATATGTATAATTAATGTTGCTAGGATTTCCACCACCATTGAGAATCTTCAAAGCAAAAGAAGCCACATCCTTGCCAACTATACTCCAAAATTGTTGATAAAATAACGCAGGCATACCGTCCGGTCCCGTAGCAACATGAGGCTTTAAATTTTTAGCGGCTAAGAAAACCTCATTTTCTGTGAACTCAGCTTCCAATATGTTATGCATAGCATCCGATAATCTATCTTTGACCACTTGCACATCTTCAATAATTCTTTCTAGGTGACTTGTAGAGAAAAGATCTTGAAAGAAATTATTAAAAACTATGGCAATGTCTTCATAATCATCAAATTTTTCCCCATGATCATCACATATAGATTCCACCAAATTTCTAGATGTTCTCTGAGAAGCTTTTTGATGGAAATATTTTGTATTTTTATCTCCATGCTTTAATCACAAAGCACGAGACCTCTGAGCCCACCAAATTTCTTCACTCTCCACCAAATCATTTAATTTAGCCTCAACTCGTCTAATTTCTGACATCACCCCTTCATGCTGAGTTTGCTTATTAAGATCATCCAATTTCTTTTGAACAATTTTTATCTAATTGGGAACATCACCAAAACGATCCTTACTCCAGTTAGAAAGATCATTCACACATCGATTAATTTTGTCAGACATAGAATCTCCTGCCACCTCCCAAGAACCTTTCACTGCTTCCAAAGTTCCATTATCACGCAACCAACATTCTTCAAAACGTTGTAATTTAAGAACATTTTGTTTTTTCTTTGGCTTCCTAGAAGCAAGCCGCAACCACAAAGGTAAATGATATGAAGCATATCTCGTTAAATGCACCACTGAAGCCGAAGGATAGAATCAGGACCAGGTTGGCGTCGATACCATCCTATCAAGGCGTGCCTTGATATTATACACACCATCTTGTCTATTATGCCAAGTAAATTTCTCCCCCTCAAAACCTAAGTCAGAGAGATTGTGATTTTGAAAAGTGTCACGAAACATCGAAATCATATGAGAGCTTCCAAAATTTCCACCTTCCTTCTCGTCTTGTGAAAGAATCAGATTAAAATCCCCCATGAGAAGCCACTTATCAGTACTTTCCACCAATGACAACTGTAACACCCCGTTTTCCCAACAATGTAAATAATACATATAAATCAGAGTATTCAACGTAAAACGGAATGTCACACTACATTGAAGTATAAATAGAGTAAAGTTACTATTTATTAAAACAACCTTGTCAAAATTCAATTACATCGCAGCGGAAAAATTAATTCTTTATTCAACAACTTTGGCATTACGGCCTTAACATAAACAACTTTAATGAAATTCCTAGTTCAAAAAGTTCGACAACATAGTTCATAAATAATACGTAACAATGGAAAACAAAGCAAATATCCCCATCCCGTTACATATCAGAGCGACCCTAAGACGACGCATGAGAGAGTCAACTCACATCAGCAGCTAATCCTGGTTATCTGCACGTTACCCACGTAGAGGCAACATTCAAACAGAAGGGGTGAGATTCACATTCAATAATAATAAGCATATAATTCATCAACGGGATTTAACAACATAAACAACAACAACTAAACAATAATAATACTTCACATATGCTTCAATTATTTCTATTTGGCATTAAATCAACGACAATAACTCAACAACTTGACGGCGACGACGCGACAATGCAATGACACAACAACAACTTGACTATGTAGTATGCATGTGGTACCAATCAACGTGTTAGAGCATAGGCTCTCAATTCAACGTGTAGAGCATCGACTCTTAAATCAACGTGTAGAGCATAGGCTCTCAAATCAACGTGTAGAGCATAAGCTCTCAAATCAACGTGGTATGAATGATTAAACATTCATCAAGGCATGGGCCCGAACTTTATATGAGTATGCATGGACTCAACAACTTATTCAACAACAACGTACAACTTTAACGACATCAACGACACCAACAACAACGACAACAACAACAACAAACGACGACTCCACATCATAATTTCATAATTCATCGTTTATGAGCAACATCATGTCAGATCATATTAATCAACATATACATTCATATAGTAATTCATCAATATATACATTCCTATAATAATTCATCAATATATACATTCATATAATAATTCATCAATCAAAGTTATTCATGACAAACAAAGCCATTTGAAAGCTGACAATATTACCTAAAACTTGCATGTTCACACCAAAGGCTAATTCAAAACAGAAACGTGTGGAAACAACGCAAGAACATGAAAAGGTACACTGCTACTGGGTAATTCGCCTCGCGGGCTGACTTACTCGCCGTGGCGAGCTAGCCCACTCGCCGTGGTGAGCTAGTGGCGAGCAAACACTGCTCTCTATCACGTTACAGCTCGCCGTGGCGAGCAGATTACTTGCCGTGGCGAGTCGTGACAAACTTCTGTCGGGAAGAACGATTTTTCACCCCAAAAACCCAATTTTCATCTACTCCAATCCCAAATTTGATAGGGAACTCAACCTATGATAATTGTACAACCTGAACATCAATTATACACGTATTCAATGGATTTTCTACTCTATTGACAACCAATTTCTACCCCAAAACCTAATTCCCAAATTCACAAAACAACAACAACAACTACATGCTAAATCAATTTCAGAATTATATAACCTAAGATTAGAGAATGATAGTCCCACCCTTACCTTAGATTAGATGATTACAGGATTCTACAAGCTCTCCCTTCTCTTGGTTCTCCTCTTCTCTCCCAAAAGATTTTGTTAACCTAAACTTGTCTGGCTCTTATTTTTCTTATATTTCTTAACCTCAACAGATTTCCAATTAACTCCACTTATTTCTAATTAATTCTAATTCAGCCCCCCTCAAGTCTAATTATTCTTATTTCCAACATATCCTACTAAATAATAAAATAAAGCCACTTAATAAAATATTAATACACAACAACATGTCACTTATCAACATAAATCATATAAGAGACTCTAAACTCGACCAAAATAATCAAATAAATAAATAGGGCGTTACAACAACTGGTAAATTAACTCGCACGTTTTATGCTTCATTCGAGATTCTGGAAAACCATATACCCCAGTAAGCCTCCATTTCTCATCTCCATTCTCAATAGCAATTAAGACATCAATATGGTTAGAGGAAAGAGATAATGCCTCCACTTCAACTCCTTCCTTCCAAAACATTGCAAGACCGCCGACACGTCTATTACCTTCTCCTGAACAACTAACTGCAACAACACCAGATAAACCTTGAACATTCCGAAACCTGTTCATCTTGAATGCTTGAATTTACAACGAGTTTTTAGAAATCTTGGTCTCACTGATTTATTATGATATGGTTTAGCTTATAAATAAAAGGTTGCAAAACTTGAACAAAATTTTCATAAAAAAAAAAACTTCAACAAAATTACGATGGTACTGTAATTTTGTCAAATCCATTGTAATTTTAAATACTATTTTTCAAAGGGTTTTTAAATAATATTTATTTGCATGTTTATATACTAGTCTATAATTTTTAGCTCAACAAGTAAAATACTAAAATTGTTTGGTCGGACGTCATGATTGAAGTTCGAACTCCGCGTTTCCACTTATGTGTGAGTTTATAATGACTTTATCATTTCGTCTATTTACCAATAAAAATTATATAATAATTTTGTATGTCGGTATCGTCATTTTTTTTGGTCTAGAAGGCATCGTCATTTTATTTGCATGTCAAATACACTTGAGGTGTTAACTAAAATGACAACAACTTTGCATTGCAATCTCATGTTGAGTTCGAATTCCTTCGGGAATGGTTTTAAAATGATGATTAATGACATTCTTTAAGAAAAATCTTCCATTTTCCCCCAAAAAAATTTGACGAATGAATTTAACTTTACCTTCTTTTTTATAGAAGATAGTTTAGGTGAGTCAAACCACAAAATTCATTAGAATCAGAGAAAGCCTCAAAACTAAAAGAGCATTATTAGAGATATTAATTTACATATTAGTTATCACTAAAGTCCTCACAATGACTACAAAATTCGATCATTAGTCCTTCATAACAAAAATAAATAAATTGGAACCTAAGCTCTTGTGATTTGAATTGAACTTTTACCTAACAGATCAACCTAATTTTTTAAGACATTTAACCTTTTTTGTGTGAATTAATCCCCTGTTCTCGGGAAAAATGAGCTCTGGTAATCTGGAGTTCGGTTGAAAGGTAAGTAAAGTTAAACTAAGATTTGTTCCATCCAAAAATTAACCTTCGATTCTCTTAAATAATTTGGTATTGGTAGAAGTCGTTAACAACCTGAGATCAATTGCTCTGTTCAAGACATTTCCCTTTGATTCCATTCAAAATGTCTGTGGATTGTGGCGCTTTTAACACAACAAGAAGTTGGTGTTTCTTGTTGGTCGTAAGTTCATTACTTATTAATTCTTCAATCTGATTTGTGAGTTTTAATTATCAATTTTGTCGATATTTCTCCTCTTATCATTAATTTTTCAAGTGCCAAATGAAAAAATTAATAATTAAAAAAAAACAGTGTTACAAAAAATATGATCTGAAATCAAAATTCAGGGTGTCTAAAAACAAAAAATTCAAAGTGTCGTTGCCATAAAAAAAAAAAAAAGATGCAAGCAATTTTACATATACACTTTGGCTTCAAATATATATGTACACACACAACTTGTAGCCCAAAATTTGATAATTCCATGATAGAAATGGAAGGAAGCCTCTCTCTGCCTAGTCTCCTAGCCAATAGCCCAATACCCAAACCGTATTGTCAAGCTGAGGTTATAGGATGCATGGGACAATTATTTTTTAAAAAACACACTCAATCCAAATATATATTTCATTCAAGGTCTAGATGTTAAAACAGGGATAATTTAGATTTCATGGAACTTACATACTAGCATGCCATTAATTAATATTTATTTATGGGTTATGAATTGTGAGGATTTTTTTTTATGAGAAACTTTTTCTTTTTTTTGACCAAATGAGAAACTTTTTCTTAATTAGACACAAAAGGGTATATCGGATTTTTTTTAACCATGATATAAATGTTAAGTTTCCTCCGCCATATAACAATAACTAATTTTCGTTGACCAATATTTAGGACCTACAAGACGAGTTCTCTCATTTCAAGTGAATTTTCTCCATGTGCAAGAATAATAGATTGAACTTGATCACATGCTTAAGGAGTTAAAATCTCTTACTTTTTTGACCAACTCATTGTTGGTAGTGTGAAATTTATAACTCTTAAAAAAGTTTTGCATGCCTTTCACTCAATCTTCTACTTCTCCACACACCCCTCCTTGGGGCGTGCTCCGTAAACATAAAAGGGTGGCATTTCTTTAAAACTTAACAGTACTATGCACTATAGATGGATCATTTTGGCCCAAGTTATCATAGCTAAAAAAATTCTTTTCCCACCCTCCGTCTTTCTCATGTGTCCTCCAAATTTTCTATTTTACTCCCATTTAGATTGTATAGTCCGAAAAAAAAAAAGACATTCTGGATTATATAATAAAAAATATGCCTAAAATATAAGTAACGATTAGAACTCTCCTCATTTCAACAGTTACGTAATTTTGACTTAACTTCTCCCAAAAGACCCTAAATCTAAACCACCATAGATGGTGTCATTCTTGAAGTGAAGTTGGTCTATTTCATCATATTTCAAATCTTTTCAACCATCAAATAAAAGGCTAGGTCACACTTATTCAATCATTTTTCTTTAATTTGTTTTTTCTATTGTGTGTTGGTTTGTTTCAGATTATATAATTTGAGATAGATCGTCCAAAAATTCAAATTATATAATGTGAAACAGACCAATGTGTCATGGAATTTGTTGAATTTTGTTGATTTGTATATGTAATTTTGATTGCTTTCATATATGAATCCACACCCTAGAGCGCTAAAGCTCGTTCTATTTAAGTAAATAGCTAGACTTTTAAAAAGACTAAATTTGGCCTTGTTACTAAACGAGTCGAGCTAGACCTTGAATAGGATGGGTCATGGGACTCTATCGGACAATCTTGCCTACTTCCATCCCTACTTAGAGGCTCCTACACAAAAAATTCATCTAAAGCTTAATTTAATCTTTTTTTAAATTTTACTCTACACCATGGAAAATTAAAATTAAAATTTGAAGATATAAATGCGTTTAACCAATCAAACTCAAACTGTATTATTTTTTTTCGCAAGTCAAACATAAGTTTTTAGTTAAGTCCATTGAAGTAAATTAATCAAGTCCAAGTCACTTTTTTTTCACAAACTAAAGTCAAACTTTAAATATTCGGTACAGTTCGACTCGTATATCCCATAGTGGTGAAGTGACTCGTGTAGAATCAAAATGCATAGGCTGAATGGTTAATCTTACGAGAGCTGCTTTTGCCCTCCATTCATTTCTTAAAAATGAAACATTAAAAAGATTTGGTTCTGTTTCACTCGTATAAATTGTGGCGGAGTAACTCGAGTAGAATCATAATGCATGGACTAAATGGTTGATCTTATGAGAGCTGCGTTTACCCTCCATTAATTTTTTAAAAATCAAACCCAACATAAGTGCGGAAAAAACATTGTTTTGTCTAACATATGGTCAATTCGAGAAAAGTTGTATTTTTCCCATTTGAATAGATAAATCTAAAGGGAAAGAGTTTTTTAAAACCATTGATTAAGAAAAGAAATTCTCTAATCCTATCCTATATATACAAAATTTGCTGGGCTTGCAATGGGCCACTATTTTGCATGCAATGATCTATATATGATCATAATTGCTGTGTAAGTGCCTCAAATTCGCTTTCGATCAGATCGTAACTTTTGATCGACTATTTTTATGTGTAAAATTTGATCGGATGGTAACTTTTGACCAACTATTTTCAATGAGGAGTGATATTTGTACAACTTTTGTTACAACCACTTTTTCTCCCTTCTTATTGGATTAAAAGTATAGAGAGAGAATGAAGAAGAGAGAGAATAAAAGCACATGTGAGTATGAGAGAAATAGTTGTCACAAAAGTTATCAAAAAATGGTTGTACAAATATCATTTCTCATATTTTCAAGAGGGCGAGCAATTTTGAGGAGACTAACAGAGCAACTTTCATTTATATGCTATGCAACTACCCCACAGGTTTGGCATCTTTTTAAAGCTGAATAAATTGTACCTGTACATATATAGCCTATTCTGTTGTCAGTGTGCTTTTCTTTCTTCGTCCTTTTAATTGAATAATTCGTTCCTTTTACTGCTTATGGTCAAGATAGCATACTACTCTTGAAGTGATGGTATCCCAATATTATTTAACACTTTGAAATAAGACCATAAGCCTCGTCGTCGTAGTAGAATGTGTCATGTTTTTTGTTGTTGACAAAATTATAACGTGTGCATGTTATAATCATTAATATTGTGAAACAATATTGACATAAATGATTTGTGTGGTTCTCTATTGGCGGTCAACACCGACCCCAACGATCATGTTTTGTGGAAATATACATGCATAAAATATTCAAACCCTAGCACCTCAATATGATCATGTACTCTAGTAATTTCTTGACAAGACAACTACTGCAAGTTGAAAATTAGAAAATAAATTAAATCCCTATAAGACACAGAAGTGCTCAATAATGGAAGGCATGAAGGATGGGTGCATGAATGTATATTCAATAATAATAATATGTCTAAGCTACTTCTGCCATGTCTGAGTCTGAGTCGTGTACAAAAATGCATTTTCCACAAAGCCGTGAACGAAGACTTTAATTGGGTTGGGAGGTTTGGCGCACAATATTTGTAGTAAATGCAGGACTAGCTAGCTTTAGTGAAGGACATGTGTACACGGTCAATTCTTACTAATAAATAAACCCACCATGCACGACCAATATAACTGTCACACTCACCCGTGTGATGTTGTCCTTTGGACAGGACGGTAAAAAAAAAAAAACAACTTCACTTATGAGTTATGCCACATCAATGAAACTTGATGTTGACACATATGCAAAGGTTGAGAAACACATGTAAAATACGATAATACTTTTCGGCAGTTAATGCAGAGGAAATATTAAACCGGCTGCAGTTAACTACCGAGGAAAACCTCCCTCGACAGTTAACTGCCGAAGCGTGTTGAACATAAACAGAAGTAGAAACACAAACATAATCGGTTTCTAAAATTTTCCCAACTTCTCTCAAACTCTCTCCAATTCTCACCAAAGCCATTTTCGCAAATTGCAAGCAAATCAACCACACATTATCACAAGTAAGTTGTACCAATCATTTTAATGATAATGTTAGTTTGTTTAGGTTTAATTTTTTAAAAAATTAGAGTAGTTTGCATATGGTTAGGGTTGATTTTAAAATTGAAAATTTGATGATTGCATGTGTAGTTTATGAATTGATAAATGATTGCATGAGTAGTTTGTTGCTTATGTTGTTTAAATGATGTTTAATGATAATGTGGTTTTGAATGGTGCCAAATGAACACAATTTGAATATGTTTGATACTTTGCACACAAAGTGTTTGATAAAATGCCTCAATGACAATTATATTGATTATTTAGTTAGTT
>Ga0315915_1001261_pt1 | contig 30237 bp, 11 predicted proteins | sample MpolbnodulesMG_FD_207738 | JGI IMG/M metagenome (GOLD analysis project Ga0315915, IMG submission 207738) | Medicago polymorpha root nodule microbial communities from Los Angeles, California, United States - branched nodules | ecosystem: Host-associated > Plants > Roots > Nodule | place: USA... | reverse complement strand
TATATATATATATCAATATATTTGAGTTTCGCATTTATTATAAACTCATGTACTTTACGTGTAATGTGTTGCATAATGTGGAAAATTTGACGAATTTCAAACAATTGTGAAGCGTTAACGCATTATCGGTTTTGTGTAATGTTACCGAATAATTGATAAACTATAAAATATTGATGTTTGGGATTGCTGGATGTTGTTGTTTCAGTTTGATTTCATGCAAAATTGCTGTTTGAAATTACAGGTACAAACATGCCAAAATGACTGGAAAAACCATTGCAGATGCACTGGTTCTGTTTACTGGTGTGAGCGACAGTTAACTGTTGCCGGTTCCTTGGGCGACAGTTAACTGCCGTTGGAGACTTTTAAGTAAATTACTTATGGCAATGTCAACTTTTCTATGTCAAAAAAGCAATTTTCATCCACCAAAGCACTCCCCAATCATCACTTTCTATTCAAAATATTTCTTAAGTTTAATTGTTACAAAAGTCTTTAAATTACATGACATTTTCTAAATAGATTCACGGACTTTCTTTTCTTGAGGGAAAATTGATCCACGAGCTTAAAAAGTTTATACTTAAATTCTAAATTTATGAATAATTTGTAATTCGACATCTGAAGTAAATAACTGCTCAAAAAATAATTATCAAATAGTTTTTAGTAAGATTCTAAATATTTAAATAACTTTTAATTTGGTCTTTGGATTTAAGGACCAATACAAATTATTTAAAATTTTAAATATCATGGTTATAAATTATTTAAAAGTTTAAAAGGGAATTAATTAAATTAATAATTCTCGGACTCTTCCAAAGCTATGTGTTCTCGGATGGTTCATGGGAAAAGGAAGCATGAGATACAAGATATTTCAACTATTAAATTTGTGGCGGATTGGAGCATTACCTTGGTTTTCCTCTTGTCAAGGGTCGAGTTTGTCAAAATGTATATAATGACGTTGTCGACAATGTTTCAAAAAGGCTAGCTACTTGGAAAGGAAATATCTTGAATAAAACAGTCACAACAGTGATTCCCGTTTATAACATGCAACTTCACTGTCTTCCTACTTATGTTTGTAACAGGTTACATAAGATGACAAGGAGTTTCCTTTGGGGGGGCGATGGAATCTCTCGAACTTGGAATCATGTAAATTGGAATATGGTTACAACCCTTAAACGCTTTGGTGGCCTAGGTATTCGTGAAGTTAGACTTACTAATTTAGCTATGCTTGGTAAGTTAGTGTGGAACATGCTTCATAATAAAGGGTGAAAGTTCTTGCCCATAAATACATGTGCAACACGTCTTTATGGATGAATAAGAAACATAATAAACCCTCAATCACTTGGTGCGGTATTCAACATGCCATTACAAATTTTGTTGCATGGTATAGTTTTCGTGTAGGCTCCGGAGACTCATCGATTTGGAATATTGATTGGACAAAACTCGCCCTCTGTCAATTGGTCTCATTTGTTAACATTAGTGACTCAACTATGTGTTTGAAGGATGTGTGGGATGATGGTAGGTGAAACTTGCAAGATCTTGCCACTATGATACCAATTGATATTGTTTAGTATATTCATCAGCTTCCAGCTCCTAATAACTTGGATGTACGACTTCAAGATGCGTGGACTTGGAAGCATACCAAAAAAGGTGAATATACTTGCTTAAGTGGATACTATTGGCTTCTTCAACAAAATAGAGATTGAAATGTGAATTGTAACATGAATTGGCTTTGCCACCTTAAAGTATCAGCAAAGCTCCTAGACTTTCTATGACTTTGTTTTCATAATGTTCTTCCTATTAATGTCCGTCAGCATCATTGCAGCATGGTAGCTTCTCCAAGCTGCACCCGTTGCTCTTCACCTGTAGAGGATATTCTTCATTGTTTACGTGATTGCCCGCACTCTAGAGAGCTTTGGCTTCGATGTCAAGGTTTGGCTTCAGAAGATGACAAAGAGTACTTCCTCTATTTTGTTTATTACAGGAGTATGGTATGCTTGGTGTTGGAGAAACAATTCCATTTTTGAGGATCAACATTGGCGTATTCAAGATGTGGTGCGAAAGACCTTTTTGTTACATGAAGAATGCATTTCTTACTATCCCAATCTTGATTTGAACTCACACTCATCGCGCCTCTTAGCTCATTGGATTTTGGTTGCTTAGGTGCTGGTGGTGTTGTTCGCAACCACGATGGAGATTGGATAGCTGGTTTTTCTCACTATGAAGTTGGAGGTGATGCGTTATTAGCTGAGTTACGTGCTACCCAGATAGATCTTGATTTTTGTGGTAAAAAAGGATATGTCAACATTATTTGTGAGAGTGATTGTTTGGAAACAGTTGACCTGATTATTGTTGGTCGTGATCATACTTTGCACACTTATGCTACTGATGTAACGCCCCAGATTTTAATCCAAGACATTACTTAAAAATATTTATTCTTCAGAACGTATTAGACTAATTTATAATTTAATAAACTATTAAAAAGAAATAAATATGAAATATATCTAAACATAACTATTAAAAAGAAACTAACAAAAAATCGTTCTTTAAATTGATTATCTACAAATGGAAGAAATTTACATCCGAATTTTTGTTAATGAGTTAATGCTAAAAATATAATACACATTAAAATTACTTTTTCAATAAAAACCCATTTTCTTTTCGCCGCGTGCAGTCAATCAACTTCATCACCCATATAACTTCAATTCATCATTGATACCTAAAATGTTGGTTTGTAAGGGGTCAGTATTCCTAAACCACAAAAATACAATCATATAGACATAAAACACAAAACAAAGAGAACAGTAAAACACTCACCACATAAAAGTCAAAAGCTCAATATAAATAAGAGAAACTAAAATATGAACTTTATGCAAATGATGCATGAGATGCAACTAGACCATGATCCGGATATCGCCCCAATTGGCATAATAATATAATCGCCCCATTTGGCACCTAAAGACAAATCGCCCCGATTGGCACACTGATAATCGCCCCAATTGGCACACTGATAATCGCCCGATTTGACACCTATGACACAACTATATGACATGCTATGCATGATGTATAATCTTTTAAAATCATTATCACTTTCACAACTTCAATCAAAATTTAAACTTTTTTTTCAAAAGCTTCATCAAATCATCTTTTCTTGAACACAACGAACTCAAACACAATGCCATGCTATGCCACAAAAGATGATACTATTCCATTGAAATGCAATAAAAACATATATTCCATTCTTTTATTTATATTCAAGTTTTCTCCTCTTTATTAGGATAAGGGTTCTACGTTCAACTTAACTTATGAAATTATGAATATATAATTGTACGGAATACCGCCCTTACCTCTGGTGTTTTTCCTTCAAGATAAGAATGCCCTAAGATTGATTCCAAATCGAACACACGAGCAAGTTATGAGGTTCTACATAATAATAGAAGTAAAAGTAAAGAGATTGATAGTTGTGTTTTGGTACACGGCACAATGCTAAGGAAAAATGACTTAACATTAGAGTATGAACAAAAGAATGGAAGAGGGGAGAAACATGGCTTTACCTTATGATATTGCACAAAGGTAAAAACGGTTGCAGGAACATGGAGACATTGGATGATGATGGTTTGGGCGTGTAGTGCTCTGAGAGGGTTAGGTGTCTTCATGTTTCCCTTTAGTTAGTTGATGCTTCAAAATTAGGTGAATTATTAGGATTAGGATTTTTGAGGAAACCGTCGGTGTAACAGGTGCAGTTACTAGGTTTTCAATAATAAGACTTGGGATAAAAAAGGGAGTTGGGTGTGTACTGCTAATGGGATATTTTCAATCTGACATGGGAAGCTCTTGGAACGTTTTTCCTATTTCCTTGGTCTGATCTGGTTTAAGTAATATTAGCTAGGTGTGGCTTGATTTTAGGAACACAATAACTATTTTATTTACCCCACAAATCAAGGCAACAAGGTGGCATGTAGAGAACAAATTCTGCACGTTGGATGACCCTCCATTGGCAACTAAAACTCTAATTAATATTATTATAATATAATTATAATAACCACAATAAAAGGAAATGGTTTGTCATCAATTGTTTCTCCTCTCAAGCGAGACCACTAAATCCGAGAAATTAGGAGGTCATTTGCACCGTATTTAATTGGGCACTAGGCAAACAAATATAACGTGTTTATTAATATGGATGACCATGTCAACATAAGGACTAATTATTTCTTTCAAGAAAACATAAAGACTAATTAATATAATTCAAAAGCAAATCACAATTAAAAATATCACCACAGAGAACTAGAATAAAAGAAATCATGTAAGATATAATTATCATATTTTGTCGCACCAAATTGATTAATAAAAATGAAGTAGATGGGATAAGACTCAAGTTCTAATTGATTAATTAACCAAAGTAGAAAATGTCAAGATTTTCTTAAATATTTTACGCATAAAATAAGTTGTAGAATAAATTATGAATCAAGAAAATATTACGAATGATATATACAATGTATAGAAAATATCGGAATGTTAGAACTGACATTCTTCATATTAGAGATGCTTTATATAGGAATGGAAATACAACATTGATACATGTTCTTAGGGATCAGAATATGTGTGTCGATTTTATGGCTAAGGAAGGATCACATGCGAGGTGCTCGGCTCACTAGATATGTCCTCCGTCTGGCATGGAATCTCTCATCTTGAGAGATAAGCTTGAAACTTAATTTCGTCTTCTCTTTTTTTTTTCTTTTTCTTTTGCCTCGTTACCTTGTAACACTACCAAAAAAGATAATTCTCGGACTCAGTTACAAGGTTTTTTTTATGTAGGGACTTACTTACGAAATTCTTGAACATTTGTAAATCCAGTCACAATTTTATTTTTAATTTTAATTCAAGATACCTATCTAAAAGATCCGAAACATTTCAGAAATCTCTAGCAAAATTATTACTTCATATTCGTGAATTTAACTTAGTTAGTAAGAACATATTGCATAGTATATATAAGATTGGGGTTTGAACCCCAAACTCCCCATTTATTCACCTCAAGAGGTGAGTTTCATGTTAGATATTTAGGTCTAAATAAAACAGATTTCATAAAACATGTTCAATCATTATAAATCAATAGTGGAAGCAATCAAAACATTGAACATGGTTATGATCGGATCTACACCATGTTTGATTTATCAAGGATATTAATAATTAAAGGTATTTTGAATACTTGTATCAAGCTTTGATGGCATCCCTCTTGTCAACAATGATAACAAAAGAGAGGAGATGATCTGAAACACACAATGGAGTTAGTGCCGACTGATTTGGTTCTTCCTCAACCAGTACCTTTATGCCTAAGTTCTCTTCAGACGGAGAGAAGAAAGAGTTATTTGATCGAATTTTTTTATTTCTCCATATGACTACCAAGTGGGTTGAAATACTTAACAATTTATTTAGTTAAAGATTCTTTTGAAAGAAAAAAAGGTCTAAGATAATATGCATATGCATTATTAAGTTGTGACAACCATTTTCAATTTTTATTTATTCTTCAACAAAGTCAAGTTCATTTTATAAAAGGTTAAAGAGAACTATCAATCTATCTTTATCAAATACATTTTTTTTAAAGAAATTATCAAATACATACTTATTATGATATTTATGACTGGTCTCAAATTATTTGTGTTTCGGATTGGGTCTAGACTCATTTCCTAAATTGATCGGGTCACTTCAAGCCACTAAAACATACACAATATATAAGATGGATTTGCCATAAATCAATATGATTAGGGTTGTGTAAGTCAATTTGAACCATTCATTACAAATCCAAGATTGGCTTTCTGTAATATGCTCACATGTGTCGCTTCAGGACACCTGCCTATATTAGGGTTAGACGGGTCAAAAATCATAGCTTACCACTATAAAGGCTAACTCATAGCTTCCTTCAAGTACACACCTTCTACTTAAAAAATATCACATATTCGGCATATTCTTACTTGATTGTTGGAGTGTTTATAGATACATCATCTGCTTGCTGAAAGAAGGAAGCTATCGTTCAAAGTTTGAGATTCCAACAGTTATCCGTGCAATCATCACAAAGTCGTTGATTTCAGGTCGTGACAAATCTTTTTTTTTGAACGAAGGTCGTGACATATCATTTGTTGGTTTAGAAAACCAAGAGAATATTTATTAATTTTTTTAATAGGGAAATGTTAACTTGTGTCTTTGAGGCATAAGTTAAGAAACTAAATGTAGAAGTTTTTTTAAAAAAAGTTGTGCATTTAATGTCTTAAAAGTTTCAAAAGTTATCTTGTCAATATAAAATTTATTTTTTAATTCTATTTTAAGCTATTTAACTTGTGCCCTTGCTCCTGACCAAAAAAAAAACTTGTGCCCTTGCATGACCTTTTTTAATAATATCACTAAGATAAATAGTCCACTGAAATTAGCACATATTAGAGCCATTTATTTGCAACATTCAACAAAATTAGCAATTATACACTGAAATTATAAAAAGTAATTACTAATAAGGATTAAGCAACGTATAATATAATTTATGAAAAAAACTTTTAAATATGAAACGAAATAAAAAATATTAAGCGAAAGAGGTGTTGAGTGAGAAGAAGAAACTTCAACGCATATTGAAGAAAGAAAAATAAGCAACATATGTTTTTTTTTATTAGAGTGGGGTGTAGACATTAGACAATAATTTTTTTTTATCCATACAATTTGGAGACCCGATTTAGTTGAGCTGTTTACACTACCTTAAAACATGGTCTGAACTTTAAAGTATGTTTGTGAGTTTAATTTCAAAGGACTGCATCAATATTTAACTATATATTTAATATTTTGAATGAATAACACATACATGAGTATATAATATCATAATGCTCTTTTAATTTTTTTACCAAACTCTTTTAACTTTTATAAAATATCAAATATTATATCAAAATACTTAGCCCTCCAAAGTCCAAACTCTCTAAAAATCTACTTGCGAACCCACCCTAATTAATGACATTTATAATGAACCAAATCAGATGGATGAAGGAGTCAACATAAAAAAGAAAATTGAAGAGAGAAAAATCCTCAAAATGGAAAACGAGGGGTAGCCATAATAATTAAACGAGAAACTGTAAACTATTTTTAACAATTCAGTGATAATTTCTCTTTCATACTCACATTATGTGTTTATTTTTCCTCTCTATTCATTTGGTTATTGTGTTAATACCTCATTTTCTTTGTAAATTTATGGTTGTCCAATAAATTGTCCAACAAATAGTTGTTCAAATAACACAACTCTAATTAAACAGATAGAGACAATGTTTGTGTTTGTGGTCTTTGATTCCATATAAACTAGAAGGAATTAAATACTCCCTTTGTCTCATTGTAAGTCAGTTTTTTGTTCACTTCACACATATTAAGAAAAAATGTAGTATACGTGAAATAGAGAAAAAAATAATTTTGAGTGTCTTGTCAAGTATTGATGCATTTCTCACTATCAAAAATCCAAAATAAAATATATTGAACTTAGAGTAATGAAAATAGTATTAATTAGCATTATAATTGAAAAAAAGTAATTAATATTGCTAGGGATCATTAATAATTAATCACAACTATTAATCAAAATTAAGATCAAGTGTCAAGATTAGGAGTAACTCCAAAGTGTTACTCTCAGAGTCAACGGATGTGAATGATGGGTTTAGACCCTCTTTGTAATAAAAATAAATAAATAAATATGAACAATGTTTATTAAACTATTATTTTATTAGATCTTTTACTTTATGATAAATTATAAATTTATTAATCTTTTCAATAATTCAATTATATTATCTAACATCATTTTTTTTCACATTTTAATGTATTTTTTTCTTGAAAAGCTAAACTAACCCATCGAGATTGACATCGGGATAATCGAAACTGAGACTTTGAGAGAAACATACTCTAAGGTTTAAAACCGACACCACCAAACCAACTTAAGTAGGTTACATTTAAATGTATTATTATATATTAAAATTAAATATGGTATCTTAATTAGATTTTCTAAAATATCAAAGTGAATTATAACCTCATTTGTCCATTATCAAATTGATATATTTAATGATATATCAAACTATTTATTTAAGGGTAGGATCTTGCCAACTAGTGTTCTAAAAACATTGATTAAAAAATATTTTAATGAAAACTTTATCTTAAAAATACACATTTGTACTTTTATCTTAACAATAATTACATTTTTGCATACAAATTACTTATTTAAAAACTTTAACCAATACTTCAAAAGCAGTCGGTAACATTCTCTAAGTCTTGTATTACCCCATAAAAAAAAGTCTTGTATTATTTTACCTGCTAATTTAGATTTTGCAAACCTTACTCAATCCAATTTATTCTCACGCATATCTTTAACAAACAAACTAACCATTTTTCCTCTCCATTTTTTGAAGATGCAAGTTCTGAACAGAGGACTACAAAGATACATAAGAATCTTGCCCCCAAATGAATGGAAAAGAATGAGAAAAATCAAGAGAAATGATAAGTTTTGTAAAAATAAAAAGAGATGATAAGTTGTCGGTAAATAATTTTTCCCTCAAAATATAAACTAAAAAAAAAATTTGTTACAAATTGACAACTAAAAGATTTTTTTTTGAAAAAACAACTAAAAATTAACCAACCCCATAAATTTATAAAAATAAGATATTATTTAATTTTTTTTATTATATACAATTATATATAAACAATATTTACACTTAAATAGAAGTCAAGCGGGCAACACTAATGGACCTAGGAAACATGACATTGTTATGCATGATTTTTTAAACTCTATGTAGAAGGTCAACAACCTCTGATGCTAGAAAACCGAAAGTGTCAAAAGCAAATGATATAAAAACATGTTGATTGTCAGAACACGTTTTATCATGTTTGACGACTTTGCTTGACGTAGCTTTTAGAGCTGCATGTCCTATTTTATTGGTTTTTTTTTATCTCTTTTTGTCATTTTTTTTTGGAAGATCTGGTTTAGTCATATCTTTGGTTATAAATGAAATGCTTTGATATGGTTGTCAAACAAATTGGTAGAGACATTAAAAAGTAACATATGCGGAGTCAAAATTTAAACTTTAAAATTCTCTGCTTTTTTTAACCGATAAATTATTTGACAAAGAAAAAAAAATTGCTAAAAAAATCAATGGAAACACAAGAAAGGGCACATACCCGCTCAAAAATAGAAAGGGCACATATCATGTGGACCCTTGGCTGACTAACCGATTCGATTATCAATTTTTTTTTTTTTTAACAAATTATTGAGATTGCTATTATATCTCGTGATCCATGTATCCCGGTTGGTTTGGAGTGTGAAAACTTACTAAAAAAATTATTTGACCATATCTCGTTCCAAATATTTATAGATTCACTAACGAATGAATTTTAAATTAAATAATTACTTATTAAAAAATAAATACTATATTTCCCAATATATTAGATACACAAATTTTTATAAAAATTTATCATTTAAGATCTTTAAAAAAATCCTTTAATAACAATCATTAACATCTCCCATATTTAAAAACATAAAGATCTCAACCTTCCATTTCATCTCAAATAAAAAAAAAATATCTCACTTATTTATCAGAATATGAATATCATTTAATTTAGATTTTCAAAATATTTATAAAAATTAACTTGGGATTCGAGAGGGTGTTGGTTTGATGGATGATTGGATGATAATATTGATCGTGTGGTGGATGATGGATCTTCACTCAGTTTTAGAAGGACCCATCGTTAGATGACGTACATTTTATGGTTAGATTCAGTAGGTTATATTACTTAGTGGAGAACAAATTAGCTATTGTAATTGAAAACTATAGGATGGAGAGTGAATGGAGAGGGGTGGAAGTTGATGTTGTGGCTCTGTTTGAGAGGACTTCTAGGCTGTGGTTAAAGAACTCTACTCGAGTCTTATTTGTAAAAATCTGTCACATTTTCATTAGTTAGAGAAATAAACAAATATTTCTTTACTATTTTTTTTTAAAAAATATCTTTAATTTCTTTAAAAAGGTCGGATATTGTGCGGTGACAGTGTGCCACTGCCAATCTGCCATGCCACGATTCATTTGTCCAATGGTCTAAACAATTTCCCACGTGCAAATGTCTTCAATATTTTTTTAGGGATATTTTCAATTTTTTTTATTGTTTATAAATAGATTTGTGTTCATGGCTGAACGTGTAAGGACCACATCACATCATGATAACATTATTCATATTTTTTGTACGAAAAAAACATTAATCATATTTTAAATACTATAATAACCATATCTAACAACAGTATTTTAATAGTACAATTCCTTGGTAGGGACCTCGAAGTAAATTGACCAATGACCAGAAACTAGAAACCGTGCTATAAAGAGGATGCGAAAGCAAGCCTTGTTCTATGATAAATTGGAATACCAATCTCTTAAATTGTGAAACAAAAGTTGTTAACTTAATTTAATCACATCAATAGTCATTATGGAAAAAATAAACTCTTCTTCAAACTCATCATCAACTAGCTGGTTATCTGATCTGGTAAGAAACATTTTTTTTCTTCATAAATTAATCTAGTGATTATAGTTCTAATAATATGCACAAATGAATTGGATTTAATTATATGAATAGTTTGTATTCATTAGTTTTGTGTTTTGTTACAGCTATTGGAAGAAATGGAAATAGAGGGTTGTGATTTGTTTCAACAATGTGAACAAAACTTGTTTGGTGAAGAAGAGTTTCTTTCACATGACATAGCAAGTATTTTTCAACAAGAGGAAAATTTCCCACATCAACCTTTGTTATCTTCTGAAAGCTATTCTTCTTGTTATCCTTTAGAAAAGAATTTGGAAAGACCCAACAAAAAATTGAAAAAAAACACTACTTTCCTAGCTGTTTCTTCCCCTTCTTCTACCACTTCTCAGATTCTGTCTTTTGATTGTACCTTAAATACAAAAAAGAACAAGGTTGTTCCATTGTCACAAACACAATTACCTCAAAATAGAAAAGGGTCATTGCAAAAACAAAACATTGTTGAAACTACAAAGTCACAAGGACAAGGGACCAAGAGGTCATTGGCTCATAATCAGGACCATATCATAGCAGAGAGAAAGAGAAGAGAGAAACTCAGTCAGTGTTTAATTGCTCTAGCTGCTCTTATTCCTGGCTTGAAGAAGGTATGGTACTCTAATGTCTCACTATAAACTAACCTATTAAAAGTGAGATGGACATATTAATTTCATGTTCGGTTATAAACTCCTCCAAAAAAATGTTTGGTTATAAACAGATTTTTTTTACAAGGGGGTATAAATAGACTTAATGATGAGTTAAAAAAATGTAATATTTTTTCTATTTATGGAAATTTTTGTGTTCCATTTCAAGTTTCCAGTATTTATTATGTAGGGCCACTTTGTTTAAGATTCATAAAAATATGTTAAAAAAAACATGTTTTTTGTTTTAAACAAAAGATTTTATGGATAATGTTAACTTTTTTCCGGACATGTCTTATGCTTGGAACTTCCTTTGGGTAGTAATATAATTCATTTTAGCCTCTTCAAAAAAAAATCTTTAACTTTTTAATAAATTGAATTCACATAATTTAAACCTTCCTCAATTTTTATTTATTTATTTTAGATGCAAAATCAATTCCACGAAAAACAAACTTATCAAACACAATTTTACATCTCACAGATCAGTTCTAGTTGCTCTAAACATGAAACCCAACCTAAGTAGTCATGTTAGCTATTCATATGATGTGAATTAATCGGTAAAAGGTTATTAAAACTACTAGTTAGCTATTAATTATAGGAATTTTAGCATCTAAGTAAACTTTATTATGTTGTAAAAAAATCTACAGATGGACAAGGCTTCAGTCCTAGGAGATGCAATCAAGTACGTGAAAGAGCTCCAAGAACGTTTGAGGGTATTAGAGGAACAAAACAAAAATAGTAATGTTCAGTCTGTGGTGACGGTTGATGAACCACAACTAAGTTACGACTCATCAAACAATGATGACTCTGAAGCTGCTAGTAGTAATAATGAAACTCTCCCACATGTAGAAGCCAAAGTTTTGGACAAGGACGTGCTCATAAGGATCCACTGCCAAAAGCAAAGGGGACTTTTGCTCAAAATATTGGTCGAGATTCAAAAGCTTCATCTCTTGGTTGTTAACAACAGTGTCCTACCTTTTGGGGATTCTATCCTTGATATAACCATCGTTGCTCAGGTAAAGAAATTATCAACTTTTTTAATTTAAAAATAGAGCAAATCTCCTTTTTAATCATTTAAAGTATTACTCTTTATTAATTACTTTTAAACTATATGAAAAATGTGTCAAAAGCATAAGAAAATCCGCCCTATAAGAACAATCCCTAGCATCTTAAGCTAGGACCAACCGAATGAACTTTTATTAAATTTAAATGCAATTTTCTCCATCCGATTGTATAAATCGATGTTGAAAGAGTTAGTAATGTAACTCTTCTTTAAAAATAATCCTTATTTATTAATTTTATTAGGTCTGCAGCAACTTAACTTAATAATTTTTCTTTAAAATGTTGTATTAGGTTAGCAGCAATTTAACCTAACAAATTTCATCTCAAATGCAGCGCACTAATTTAACCTAACGAATTCCCTCTAAAATGCAGCAATCCCTAATATTTCTTCCCCACTGATGAGTTTTTCATTCATATCATGTTGTGTCATTGTTTGTATATATCTATTGTTTCTATAGACTTTTTTTTTTGACAAGTTGTTGTACACTTATTTAATACGTTTACAAACAGAATACCCTAATTTCCATGCAAACTCAGCTACCCAAATTTCCATGTAAACTCGACTATATATAGCAAACCTTAAACCATGTTTCTCACAAAAAAAAATTAGACACAATCAAGTAGACACGATCAAAATTCTCAATATTTTTATGTCCAAGTGGCCAAGAATTTAGTTTCCTTAAGTAATATGAAGTTCAAATTATGTTAGTAAATTTATTTTTTTTGAGGGAAATTTATGTTAGTAAATGAAATTCTTATGTTTTACAAATGAAAAAAATAAGCACAAAATCACATGACTCAACTCAGTAGTAGAAATATGGTTTGTTTTTTCTACATCAGTTACTCTTTTTGCATATAATTTTGTATTTCTTCGTAATGAATGCTGTGTTTCAGTTACTTCTTTTGCATTGCTATCTATGAAATTAAATTAATTAACTAATCTAAAATGTATACATTACGAACTTTATTAATGTCATCATGATATGACCAATCTAATACATTTTTATCATATGACTTATTTCAATCTAATAGATTTTTATCCTATGACTTATTTCACTGCAACTTTTTATTATGGTATAACTTATTGGTGTTTGTTTTGGTTGGTAGGAGATGCACGAGTCAAAAGTCTAGCTCACCATATAAAAGTTTTGGTTGAATTAATTTCGCTTTTAAAATATATACTCACGAAACTAATCTTTCATTAATTAGACTTTATCAGCAAACCTCTAAAATTATCCACCACTTCTTTTCTCAACTTTTTCACTTCTCATAGACTTTAATTTTCTCTTACGCTTATTGTTTATGATTCTTAAATGTTGGTTTGAACAATTATTTCTATGAGTTAAAATTAAATAAATAAATAATTATTCCAACTCATAAGACCCGTGCGCACACGGGTCATCAATCTAGTAATAATCTAGAGTCATCCATATTGGAAATATATCAACCTTGTACTAAAAATGATTAGTTAACTAAGTCGCGGGGTGCATTGAAACCGAGCTGACTCAACATACTTTGAAGTCTAACACAAATTTATAGTGAAACTTTATAAAACAAATAAAAAACAACACAATACTTGTATATTTTTTGTTGAAACTAAGGTTCGAAAATGGTCTGAGGAGTATGTTAGACTTTCACTCCTTTAAAGAAAAAGAAGAAGAGTATATCAGACTCTAATCTAGATTAACTAAGTTGTGCAAACATCAATAACTAATATATCATATTATATATTTATAATTATATTATATTTATTTGAGGTCTTTTTTTTCCCCTAAATTTTGAGGCTTAATTGAAACCTTAATTTAGACTGCTTGGGACATTTATTCAATGGTAAAAAGTCATAGGTTTTTTTTTGAAGGAAAAAAGTCATAGCTTTTGTTTTATTTTAAAAACAAAGAAATTGTTAAATTTATAAAATTTAACATTATCAGATAAGAAAAAGATAAATTCCAAGAATTAAAAAATGGAAGTCATATTAACACTTCATCATATAAAATTAGGCAAGATATTTTTTGATAAAATGAAACAGGGGGAGTAAATAGAGGAAAATGATGCAACAATAATATTTTTTTCTTTTCTCAGTTTGTCCCTTTCAATCTTCATAAAATAGACTCTAACTTAAATTCTAATTTAAATATTTTTTCTTTTTTCACCCATCAAAATACACGTCACCACCTAAAACAGACTCCTTCACTAAACCGACCACTGTAAAAACGATATCTAACCATCCATCTTCACTAGTCACCCCATTGAAAAACATCCCTCAAAGATAAAACTCCCGTCCTGAACACAAAAGCTGAGCCACATCCGAAAAACTCCTAACCAAAAGATCATTCAGCTTCCACCACCTCTCGACCTCTGATCCACCGAAAGAAACCATAAAAAGCTCAAAACCAAACTTGAGCCAAAGAATTGACTCCCGATCTCGAATCAAAAGTGATCGGTCCACCAGACTTTAAGACCAAATCAAAAGAGCACCCCTCACCCCTGATACACCAGAGAAACACCAAATCACGCCTAACCAAATTACAGCTAGACACCGACTCTCGATCTCAAAGCAAAAGTAACCAGTCCACCGGAAAACGAATAATGATTTGAATGTCCTTTGTTTTGTTAAAATGTTAAAGACTACTGATATGTGAATAATATGATTATATTGATGAGTTTAATATAATTTAAAAACTATATTTTATCGCGGTAACTTAAAGACTAAATTGAAGAAAGATTAACGGTTTAATTGAGTCCTAAAATGATGATTTTTTTCCTTGTAAAAAAAATGATGATTTTTTCCCCTCCTTGTGTCCTTTTCAATATTTATAAATGTACTTGTGTCCTCTTCAATATTATAAATGTATAGTTGTTTTCCTTTTCACAACCAAATTTTCAATTGATGTGAGAAATTAATTAAGGCATATACTATTTCCCTTGAATTATTTGAGAAATGAGAAACTTACACGAATTAGTCCAAACGATTTTTTTGCAGATGGGAATGGGGTACAACTTAACCAGAAATGATCTAGTGAAAAAACTACGTGTGGCTGCAATGAGAGCCATGTCATGATTGTCCTAATGTGAATGTGGTCCCAATGGTAGATGCAACAATAATCATATGATATAACCATGGACGTACCAAACACTGATTAACTAGTAATCTGATTCAAATGGCAAATCTAAATCAACGAATGATATATAATGTTCGTGTCATCTTGGCCCTAGATAATGACTTCTGAAGAATAGAGCTCTATGAACCATTGATTTTATGATTGGTTTTTCACGAGTGCGGAAGTTTTTCATTTTATGTACTATTCACACGTAACATGAATAAAGTTCTGTACTATTCACACGTAACATGAATAAAGTGTACTATTCACACGTAAGATGAGTAAAGTTTGAGAAGAGATTCATATACTTATAACATCCTTATAATTCATAAAAAAGGACTCCTTAAATGGACTCCACATGTACATATCATTTATTTATAATTTTTTAATGAAAATATATATTAAGGACTCAATATTTTCAATAACAATACACTAATAAAAACTCCAATAAAAAATACTTAGATAGGTCCTACTAACTTTACATCATTATACAAAATTATTATTTCTTTTGCAAGTAGGACCAAACAATACATATTATATTACTTCTTTTACATGTGGACCCGTAAGTTACCCATAAGAAAGAGGGTCTTTATATAGTTGCTCGTTGCTTAATAAAGACCCATTTTTTCTTCCTCTAATGGGGGTCCTTAACAGGGAGTGATCTTTGTTAAGTAAAGAACCCCCATTGGAGATGCTTCAGAATAAACCACCAAATTGGTTTATGTCTTTGTAAGCCATTCTCAAATTAGTCATGAGTTTATTAATATTTTAAATTAGTCCTTATCATTGCCAAAAGTTTCTCAATTAGGTTTATTTCTATATTTTTGTCATATGATGAGGACCAATTTGAGAAACTTTTGACAAACACTACTTTGAAATATTAATAAAATCATAGACTAGTTAGAGAGTGTTCTACAAAGACAAGGACCAATTTGATGCTTTATTCATATATTTCGTCAATAGTGACTTATCTTATTTGATCATTTCAAATAAAAGATTAAGATTTGGCTATTTCACATAGATTTAAAAAATTGTACTCCATCCGATCCTAAATATAAGAAAAACATATTTTTTTAGGTTCATTAAAGAATTAATGTGTCTAGACTATAATATAAGCCAAATATATCATTTATTCAATGAACTTGAAAAAATAATATTCTCATATATTTAGCGCCGGAGGGACTATAATAAACAAAAGAGTAACAAACACACTAAAGTATATGTTTTCAAGTATTGGTTTATTTAATTAGATTCAATTATTATTACTATAAATATAAAATGTTCGAATTGAAAAAATTGCAAGTAATATGAATTTGATTGAATAATTGAAAAAGATAATAATTAATATTGTATTGAAAATGAGAAAATGATACATGTAACACCCTAGTTATATTAAAGCGATAAAACACGCGAATAATCTAAGTATTCAAGAAATAGACGTTACGTCTTCAAAAGATTTCCAAACAACAAACATATATAAAATTTCTCAACAGTCGCATCAGATATAAACATATATCTCCAAATCCCGACATATGGATAAAATCTCAGTCAACATAATCAATCCAAAAATAAAACATAGACTGACAATCCTACATTAGAGCCTATACTAAGACTCTAAACGGATAAACAGAGGAAGCTCCCGCTATCCTCAAGCAACTCACCAAGCAAGCTAAAATATCACTCATGCACGTCGTCTACCCATTCATACAAACAGGTAGGCAGTCAAAACCACTGGGGGTTAACTTCACATCAATCATAATCACATAAATAGTTAGAAAGATAAGCATTTAAATCAATTACACAATGGATAATTCAACTTCACAATTCATCAACACAGACCAGTTCATGACATCACCATTATGCAATTATCAATCACATCCAATCACCAAGCACACAAACAATTACGACTCATGTCTATACATGCTACGTGCCTAGACACGACTTCTATATGCATGTGGTACCATTCGTCTCCAAGGTCGTCACCTCATGATGCAACAAAAACTTCATTATCAACAGCTATAATCAACGACTATATGGATACAAGTATCTGGTCAACGACAATATGGATATAACATCCGACACGACATATGATGCACGAACGTAAGAATCAATCAACCATGCATATGTTCACAACAATTCAACGGCTATAATCAACGGCTATAATCAACATAACCTATATCATATAGTTCAACAACTTCATACAATTTCTCACAATTCAAGTAAATGAGAATAAATACATCACACCGTGATAAACATCATATTCAACACCTATCAATCATTCATGTATCTTCATATAATCATATAAAGTTATTCACAAAAGATTTGTAAAGTATTCGACCTTAAAGATCTTTTTCGGCAAAGTTCGTCTATTATTTCACAACTTTAAAACAATTAAGACAATTGAACCAAAAATCGAGTAAACAAACTCTAGTGCCTCAACTATGCATACACTTAGATCACATATGAGTGTAGTTGAGTATACATGTGCGTTTCACCGGCAAACTACGACAAAATCATCAAAATCACAAAGTTCGTCTCTCTTTGTCACATTTCCAAAAGAATTCCATTTTCGAGCAAAACTAGTTAAAACTCAATGAAACCAATCACAACAACGCTTAGAAATCATAAAATCAGTATACAACCTTAACCCCACCCCTTTTCCTTAAGAAAAACAAGTTTCTGAAAAATCGACGTTCTTGGACATTTTTCAAAAGTTAAGTTCAAATCACAAAATCAAGTCAATCTCAATCCATAAGATGTTCCAGTAGATCAAAAAGTGAAAACAGTAGTTAAACATGTTGAAAGAAGCATTTTAGAAAACTCGGATCGACCCCCAAAACCCTAAAACGACCAAAAATATGAGTTGTTGTACTGAGCAACTCGCCATGCCCACCAAATCACTCGCCGTGGCGAGCTGGACATTTCATCACTCGCCATGACGAGCTATGACAGTTAGCTCTCGGGTAAAATTCCATTTTCACTCAAAAACCCCAATTTTGAATCCCCAATGCCCAAATTTGTTCCCAATGTTTGTCCAAACGTTTATAGACATAAAAAGACACTCAAATCCATATAAAACTTGAATCAAAACATCATTCCATCACAATTCACCATTTGACCCATTTTTGTAAAACTTTCAAGAACCACACAAATTCACACCACATCTCTATGATTATGATTACCCAAGGTTTCAATCATCAACAAAAACATCTCATAACAACAACAACATCAATTAAACATGAATTCATCAACAACAATATCATACTTCACCAATTTTTGATTAAAAACACAAAGTATGCATATATATATATATATATATAATTGAGCATGTAAATTCATCATCAACAACTTAATTATCATCAAATTCACATACCCAAACATTACATCAAAGCATAAACACAGATTTCACCAATTAAATTCACAACAATCACTTTTCACAAATAAGCACTTATGGGTTTTAAGTAGAAAAGGGATTATACAAAGATTATGAGAGAATACTATCCCCCTTACCTCTAATCTTCACAAAGCTAAGCTAATGCTTCACTTTAGCTCCATTCCCTTGAATCTCTACCCTCTTCTTGCTCTCCAAGTTCTTCTCTCTTCAAAACCCTTTTTCTCTTCCTCTAGCACTTTCTCTCCATCTCTCTCCAAAACTTTTATGAAAATGAACAAATGATTCTAAGTGACCTAATTTCCTCAAAGTCTAAGGTTTAAATAGGCTCCTCACTAATGGGCTTAACCCTTTACGTCTTAATGGGCTCAAAATACTCATTAACAAATTTATAAAGTTTCTACCGACTTACGGTTAAAAGTTATTGAATAGTTACCGGCTCTTAACTAATTACCACAACCGACTAGTAACTTGGTAAACATATAATTCCCACTTAACACACTAAAAATAATTCTCACAGTAAAATTACTAATTTACGCCTGCTCACAAAATGACCCAAGATACCCCTCTAACACGAAAACCCATCAAAAAGCACCCAAAGACAATTAATCACATATGGACATATATAAACACATAAATAATTAATAAAATAGATCTAGCGAAAAACAGGCTGTTACAGTACACCCCCGTTAAGTGAAAGCCTAATCAAGTCATGGACAAACCAAATAGTGATGAGGTGTCAGATAACCTAACGTTTAAGAAGAGACAAACCAATTAATGCTTTGATCTCTCTATTATTATTTTTTTTGATCAAGTGCAACCCTACTTGCTCACAAATCCTTGATCTAACGAGGTCGTATCAGAAAAAAGACATATTTTTGAGACAATTCTTTACGAATGAAAAACTTAATGTGGAATCGAGGGAGCAAACTTTTTCTTTCTTTCTATTTTTATTTAGAATAAGCTTTGTGGCAAGAATAATGTTGTTACCACTTAAGAGGAACGTAGCCGGGCATTTATTTTAATTTTAATTTTTGACAAAAAGGAAACAAATAATTGGAAAAGAAAGCAAACAAAGGAGACTAATCTCTAGGAAAATCAATTATAGGTTTGTCTGCAATTAAGGATGCAGCAAGCTAACCCACTTGAATTGATTTGATAATATTGACTTGGAACCTGAGAGTGTGCTCCTTCTTGAAGTCTCATGTTCGATTCTCTCTGGTGTTAATTTAGGTGAACTAACTTAGCTTCTTTAAAAAAAAAATGCAGCAAGCTTCACAAAAGGGAATGGGACCAACTTTGTTTCAAAAAAAGAAAAAGAAAAAGGGGATGAGACCAACTTCAAACTATCAAGCTAAGATGAACCTATTTTGCCAAATAAATCAAGACATGGTTTCCTTTACCAAGATTACAATGTAGAACTAGAAGCACAAAATAGTAACATCATATGCAACGACTAATCAAAATCCTTAATCAAATTCACATCATTAAGAGTGTTCAGTTTTTGATAGAATTGGTTCTGACAGAATTGATTATAATAGAATTGATTTTGACATAATTGATTTTGAGAGAATTGATTTATGTTTGGATACAATAATGCATAATTGATTAAACAAACTGAATGTTGTTTGGATAGTTTTGATCAAAATTGCTTTTAAAAATATAATTACTAAAATGGACATAACTAAATATAAGTAAATGGACATAGTTGAATGTATATATAGATATATTATTTAATTTAAATAAATAAATTTTCTATATATTAATTTAAAAAAATAATAAATACGATCATTAAACCAATTTTTTAACAAAATATTTATTCATATATTTTATAATTTTTGATAAAATATATTTAAGATAAATAATACTAGAGTTAGTTGCCAAAAATAATAAAATACAATAAATCTAAACGGAAACACTGTATAGGAAAATCCAAAACTTGGTAACTCATGACAATAAACATTTTTCGGGGGCTAATTTGGTTCGTTAAGTTTTTTGATTAAATTCAATTCATCAAATTGATTACAAAGCAAAAAGAAGGAGAATTGATAAAGGGCAACAAAGGAAAATAATAAGCTGTAATAATCAATATATAAAATTTATTGAAGAATTGATTCTAGTTAACCCAAAAGTTAGGAATTATAACTTCAACCAGAATTGCTTTTGGATGATAGAAACAATTTTAAAAAACCAAACCAAACATGATTGAAAACTCAATTTTCATTTTTAAGGTGTTGTAGAAGCAGCCTGTCTCCCAAGAAGTCACTTGGTTGGAAGGTTTGCCCTACAACATAGAGGAACTCGGTTCGAGACCTAGCACCAAGAGAAAGGTCTTGTAGAAGCACTTCTTACTAAAAAAGGGCCAAAACAAACATACACTAAGTAACATACGACCTTTTTGATCCCCAAACTTCAACATATACGCGGACGGGGGGCGCTTCAGTGCCATTGTGGAGGGAAAGGCACATGCCATTGCACCAGTAAAAATCCGCCATGTGGCACTTCTTTGTTTTAAAAAATAAAAATAAAAAAAGGGAAGAAAAAAAGAAACGACAAAGTGAAAAGGGAAAACGCAAAACCGCGTATCACAGAAGCGCTTATCACCATGCTTCTCCTTTCTCCTTGTATCTCCTAAACCTCCATTCTCCGCCGTCCAGAACCTCCATCGCCGCCGTCAAGAACCTCCATCGCCGCCGTCACCTCCATCGACAAAGGTATGTGTTTTTTTTACTGCCTCTATGCCTCATCTTTATTCTTTTGTAATGGTTATGGTAATGTGAACAAACCAAAATCAAGATTAAAATAGAGAATCATTACACTTGAATAGGAATAGAAAGCAAATCATGTCAATCAATTTCAATTCATTAGGATCAGATTTTAGGAAATTTAGGGTTTTTATTTAGGAAATCATGGTTATGGTTATGGTTTACATGTGCTGCTCTGTTTTTTACAGATTCTGCTCTGTTTTTGATGTGGTGTGTATGATGTTTTCTTCTAATATGTATATCAGTTTTGTCAACAAAAAAAAAGTGTTGTATCAGTTCTGTAAAATAGTGTTGTATCAGTTCTGTTTATGCTAATGTATTCAATAAATTTATTTTCCAATCCATATGCTCTGTTTATTTTTTTAAATGGTTACACACTTGATTATACTCTTATTAGAGATATAAATTTTGTTTTTTTAATGTCTGATCCTCTTTTAATTACTTGTCAGGTTCCTTTTTTGAGTAGTTTGATCAAACATGGCATCTTCAAATGTTGATTGGAAGCCAAGACTTGGAATGGAATTTGACAATAGGGATAAGGCTTATCAATTTTATCTTGCTTATAGTTTACGTGCGGGCTTTGGAGTTAGAATACGTAATGCAAACAAGAAGAAAGACGGTAGTATATCGTCATTTATGTTAGTTTGTTGTAAGGAAGGGCTACGAAATAAAGAGAAAAAAGATGCATATCAAGGAAAAATTCATAGAGCCGAGACTAGAACGAATTGCAAAGCAAGAATTTCACTTTCACAAAAAACTGGAAAGTTCGTCATCCATGAGTTTGTAAAAGAACATAATCATGATCTACTAATAGAAGAGACAACACACATGCTTCGGTCACATAGAAAGATAACTGAAGTACAGGCATATGAGATTGATCTGGCCGGTGACGCTGGATTAAGGCAGAAGGCTACATTTCAACTTATGAGTACACAAGCAGGGCATAGAGCGAATGTTGGATTTATGCAGGTGGATGTAAGAAACTACATCACTGCAAAAAGACAAAGAAGTATGGTGTACGGTGACGTTGGTTGTCTTTCAAAATATTTTCAACAACAGTCGTTGGAGAATCCATCCTTCTTTCATGCATATCAGATGGATATAGAAGAACAAATTACAAATGTGTTTTGGTGTGATGCAAATATGATTTTGGATTACAGGTATTTTGGTGATGTTATTTCATTGGACACCACATACTGTACCAATCATGCCAATAGACCACTTGCTCTATTTTCTGGTTTTAACCATTATAGAGGTACAATCATTTTTGGTGCCACAATAATGTTTGACGAGACAAGTATTTAGATGGTTGTTTGATACATTCTTACAAGCACACAACAACAAAAAACCAAAGACTATCTTCACTGACCAAGCTCAAGCAATGGCCACGGCACTTGAAGATGTGATGCCTGAGACTCATCATGGTTTATGCACATGGCACTTGTTGCAGAATGGAGTTAAACATCTTGGGAGCTTGATGAAGGGAGGAAGTTTTTTGCTAAGAGATTTCAAAGAGTGCATGTATGATATTGATGAGAAGGTGTGGTGAATTTTGATGTTATTCTTTCTCAGTAGTAGCATGTATGTTTGTATGTATTGAATATTGATTGAGCTTATAATCTTCAACCAAATGGTGCCGGAGAACAACAAGAAAAGCTTATAATCTTCAACCAAATGGTGCCGGAGAGAGACGACGGAGGTGCAGCGGAGGACGGTGCCGGAGAGAACCGACGGTGCATCAGAGGATGGCGTCTGAGATTGACAACGGCGGTAAAAGGGTATCACTTGTTGATGGCAATTCCTTCGCGTTTTCTTCCTTTTCTATGATAAAATCCAGTTTTTTTTTTTAAACATAGCAATGCCACGTGGCGGTTTTTTACTGATGCAAAGGCACCTGCCTTTCGCGCCACAAAGGCACTAAAGTGCCCCCCGTACTGCTGTCTATGCTTCTTGCATTTCTCTGTTTAATTTGTGCTAGGTTTTTACTCCGTGTAGTATTTCAAAATCACTTTGCCGCATCTAGCTATCCTAGCTTATACAGCTCATGCGGTGTTCCAAGTATTGTGGATCTTCACGCTCAGAAATTGAATTTTTTGGCTTCCATGCCAAAAATATGATAGATATAGGTGACTACATGCCAGCCAAACATACGAAATCACATATTTAATTAATTAATTGGACTATTGGATTTGGAGCAGTGCCGTTGCCAAGATAAGTGCATTTCAGGAATAATATATTAGCTGCTTCTCTTCTAGAAGTTCTAAGTATAAACAAAATGAAAAAGTGATTACTTAAACTAAATTAAGGGCCCCTTTGTTTTATATTTTATACAAATTTATTTTTGATGTTTTACTTATATTTGTTTGTAAGTTTTTATCAAAAATCATGATTTTTATGTAAGTTTGGAACAGTGTCATTGTCAATAAATATAACTTTTGCAAAATCACCGCGACTCACCGTGATACAAATATGCTCTAATTGATTTTAAATCAACTATGAACAAAGCCAAATTGAAAGTTCAACGGTTGGAAAAAAAAAGTTGAAACATCAAACATAAGCACTTTTGTACAAAAGAACTTCGTTGCATAGTGGACAAGTCCAAACCAAACAAGTACTTGGCAGTTTCCCACCCTCTTCGCAGAGGATAGTGGCACATATCCTTTTTCTCAACTAAAATAATTGAGTTTGCCCTGCTATGCCATCTATATAATAAGTCAACATTTTCTTCTGTTTTCCACTTATAAGAGTTTATCATTTCCAATAATCAAATATATAATATCCAGCTTTTCATAACTAGCACACCAATACAGTCACAGTGCACAACTATAATAATAATATAGCTTAGACTATAGTCACAACAAATTCTCCACGCTTCATTTTGTGTTTTTCCACATTTGAATCTTCTCTCCTTAAATATACCTCGTATATGCTTCTTCTTCATCTTAATCACATCCAAGCTCAACCACGCAACAATGAGAACCCTTTTCATTATATTATTCACCATTATTTTCTTCTCAACAATTTTGCCACAATCCAACTCTCAAAAAAATGACACTTTTTCTACTTGCAATCAATCATATTTCACATGTGGAACAAACACAAATGTATCATTTCCTTTCTGGGGAAAGAACCGACCAAATATTTGTGGCAAAAATGAGTTCAAACTCACTTGCATGCATAACCAAAACACTTGTATTCAAATTGGTTCACAAAAGTTCAATGTACTAAACATTAACCAAACAGCTTCAACCATGAAAATTGTTAGAACAAATCTTGTCAATGATATTTGTTCTTCAAATTTCACCAACACTTCTTTGAATGGAAGTCCCTTTACTTATCTTCCAAATGTTCAGAATCTCACTGTATTCTATAATTGTCCCATTGAAAATAGTTCAATTATTGGAAAAAACATAAACAGTTTTACGTGTGAGAATAATGGTAGCAATAAACATGTTTTCTACGTGGTGAAGAATGAAACTCAGCTACAAAACCAATTCTCAAACCTTCAGAACTGTGGGGCTAGTGTTCAAGTGCAAGTTTCTATGGATGGTGTTTCTGAGAGTGGGGTTGAAGCACTTCAACAAGGATTTGATGTGAAGTATGATGAAGGTGCAGGGTGGTCCTCAGAGTGTGAAGTGTGTAGGGAATCTGGAGGAACATGTGGTACCAATCAGAATGATTCTTCTCATTTTTCTTGTTATTGTCCTGGTGGAACTCATCATGCTGTTCAATGTTCTGCTCACAAAAGTATGCACTCTTTCTTTTCTTCTCTAATTTTTCATATTTTTTTTCGAGTACTTCCTATTGTGTTACATAAACTTGTTTTATTGGTCGTACATTCATGTTAACCTCATTCTACAATTTTACTAATTGGGATAAACATTTGTTTCTATAAACTTATTTCAACTTATGTACTAACATACATATTTGTTACACTATATTGAAGAGTTTATGCAAATTACTTATGACCATAAACTGTTTTCAGCTTATCTAAAAATAGTTTGATTTTATTTAATATTTTTTTAGATAAACACTTATATGATAAATATTCATGTTATAAGTGCTTAATTAAATTGTCTATTCATTAAAAGCATTTTTTAGGAAGAGTTTATTTGATGTTGGGTATAATATGATATAGATTATAGATACCATCACCTCTAAAAAAAATTATGAATTCAATGTTGCGTAGTGTATTTTCTACAAAGATTTTAAGGGAGTATGCATAATAATGTTTTGTCTTTTAGGTCTATAAACGTAGTTTTCAAAAGGATTGATTTTGTCATAAAAAAAGTATGAGAGAAAAAAAAAGTAAATTAATCTAACACGTAGTGTATCTAAATTGTCCTAACAAATACAAGCTATTCTGGTTCAGGCAACTGTGATGATGTGCTTGTAAACTAATATTAACGTGTATGCATCTAATCATCATACTTGACGCAATGTCAAAATAATTTAGAGATCTAGTCCTGTTCATATTGACCTCAATAGATAGTGTTTAAACTCAAGGAAATAAATTAATGCACCATGTGTGTCATGAGACAGGACTATATGACCTAAAGCGGTGGATATTTGTTGCAGTAAAACCAATTAAATTATGACACATCATCCACTATTTGATTTTTTTAACATCATATGTTAACTTGGATGCTTCAATTGAGACGTTCCACCTAACAATCCTTCTATTTATCTTCTTTAAAAGGATGTGAAGCTGTGCATAATTGCGTGATATATAGGTAAACTAAACACCAATATCAGGAATAATAATAATTATAAAAAAACATTTCTGCTACTTTTCCTTTTAAAGACAGTTTGAAAAACAAGTCATGTAAAATTGGACACTAGCACAAATAGTAGCACACATTACTTGACTATAATTGACACCTTTTCCCGTAGATGTTGACTTATTATCATTATTTCCTGCGTAATTTAGTAGCAACCCCACATGGATAGAAATTGAACACAACATACGGTTGTTGTGCTGTAGACATGTATAATTATCGATTCATGCCCCTAAAAATAAAATATGACTTGTAAAGTGAAACTATTTTCCAACGTTTGGCACTCTCACTTTATTTCTTTTTGCCTCTAGGTTCTAGATGCCAGGTCAGATATTCATTTTCCAATGACAATGTCATACTTACATTTCTTCGACTCATTTAATCAATACATATTTTATGAAGGTGTCTTTTAATAAGTTATTCCATGAGTATTTGATAAAAGACACCAACTAATTTTTATGAAGATGTCTTCTAGCAAAGTTATAACTAAAAAGTGAAAATCACATTTTAAGGTGTATGCTGCTAAAAGACATCTTCATAAGTGACTTCTAGCGAAACTCATCAATTAATATATAATATAAATTGTGAACCTTATAAATCCAAGACTAATGTGGTTTTTCATTTCAGGTAGCAAAAAGAACAAAGTGTTGAAACTGGTTATAGGTACAAATTTATCTCAAATATATATATATATATATGATTTCCTCCTTCAAAAAATATGATTTCCTACTAAGATTATAAGAGTATAAGAAACTAATTAATGCATTCTAAAAATAATCAAATATTACATTGGACTTTGATAGGTTTCGTTGGTACTGGAATGTTACTACCTCTTATTGCTGTCATAATATGCCGAAATAAAGCAAAGATATGGAAGGTTATAAAAACACAATTCAGCAAAATAACAAGGAACAATCAGCATATAGAAGACTTCCTTGAAAGTCAAGGTCCTCTGAATATAAAAAGATACAATTACTCTGATATAAAGAAAATGACTGAATCCTTCAAAGTTAAACTAGGAGAGGGTGGTTATGGTTCTGTATACAAAGGAAAATTGATCAATGGTGGTTCTGTGGCTGTAAAAGTATTGAGTGAGTCAAAAGGGAGCGGTGAAGATTTCATCAATGAAGTAGCAAGTATATGCAAAACATCTCATGTTAATGTTGTCTCTCTTTTAGGATTTTGTCTTGATGGAACAAAAAAAGCTCTCATCTATGAGTTTATGTCCAATGGTTCACTTGAAAAGTTCATTCAAAGTCACAACAAAGAATCCGAAAAGGAGGAAAAGACTAAGACTAGTCCTTCATTGAGTTGGGAGAATTTACACCAGATTGCGGTAGGGATAGCTCGAGGACTAGAGTACTTGCATAAAGGATGCAACACTAGGATTCTTCATTTCGACATTAAACCACATAACATTCTTTTAGACGAAACTTACCGTCCCAAGATATCTGATTTTGGACTTGCTAAACTAAGCACAAGGGATGACAGCATTATTTCAATGTCAAATGCTAGAGGGACGGTTGGATATGTTGCTCCTGAAGTTTTCAACAAAAGTTTCGGAGGCGTTTCACATAAGTCTGATGTCTATAGTTACGGAATGATGTTGCTAGAAATGGTTGGTGGACGGAAGAACGTTAACATCGTTGAAGCTAGTCATTCGAGCGAGTTATATTTTCCACATTTAGTGATCTATAAGAAGCTTGAGAAGGGAAATGATTTGGAACTTGATGAAGGGGTAATGTCTAATGAGGAAAATGAGATAGCTAAGAAGTTGACTATGGTTGGTTTGTGGTGCATTCAAACAATTCCTACTCATAGACCTACAATAAGTAAAGTTATTGATATGTTGGAAGGTACCATGGATTCTTTGGAAATGCCACCAAAACCTGTTATGTTTTCTCCTCCAAGATCAATACCAGAATTTTCTACTTCATCAAAATCATTGGAAAGCTTCTCTAACTAATGGAAATGATGTAAGAGTTGCTTGTGCTTTTTCAAGACACCAAAGTATAAATATCTTGCTTGAACTTTTCATATGTTTGTGTATGTTCACATTTTGGTTATATATGTTTTCAGTTAATCTCAGTAACTGCTTCTGCCTCTGTTCCTCTCGATGTGCCTACGGTTGATTTAATTCTGGCCTTATATTGTCTCATTTTCTTTTTGATTTTTCGCTCTAAGTGCATATGGATTCTACTTCCTCTTATGGCAAAGTATGAAATTAAATTAAATCTTGACCAAAAAAAAAGAGAGAAATTAAATTGATGCAACAAAACAGATATGTGGATTAAATTGAATGTTTTTATAAAGACAATTTTGGTACCCTATTTTAAAAAATATTATGTTTTGGTTCCATATTTTAAAATCGGTTTTTTGTCTCCATATATAAAGTTTTTCTTCTTAATTTTTGTACTTCATTTTAGGTCTTTTTCTTTTACAATATAACTTATTCATTTATGATGTGATAGTGGTAATTAAAATATTTTTGTTCAACATGAATATTTAGTATCACCTAATAAACACGTTAATATCATAAATGAATAAACCTATTATAAACAATAACCTAAATATGAAACGGGAGATCAAACAAAATTCAACAAAAAGTTAAATAAGAGGACAAAAAAACCAATTTTTAGAATAGAGAAACCAAAACTTCATTTCAAAAAGAGTAGAATGACCAAAAGTGTATTTATTTATCTTTTTTAAGAAAAAATAACTATCCAACGTAGTTAGTAGTTACTCCATAGCTCGATGACTTGGATCCCAAATGTTGGTCTCAAGTTAGAACCAACTATCTAACTAATAAGATCCATTTGAGAGGCGACATTTTAAAAATAACAGCTCTTTTATACACAACCACTTAAAATAAAATCATTAACCACATGCTTAAAATTATATTATATCTAAATATCATAATATTATGCATCCTTGTCCAAATATTATTATTTTTTATTTCATTTGAGAGTTAATAAATATATTTACAACTCTATTGCTTTGAGAAAAATCAAAATTAAGCTTTTATATATTATTTATAAGTTTGTTAAGTTATTTTATGAAAAACCATTTTATGAAGATACAATTTTTATTAGTGAGAGCTTAAAAATTAAAATAAAAACTTATTTATTTACATTAGCTATTTTTCATAAGCTTAAAATAAGCTAATCCAAACAGGGCCTAAGTATATTAGAGCATGAGTTCGAACCTATAATATTTTTCTTCTTTGCAGTTGGATTGTGTGAGTTTAATCGCTATATTTTTTGAAATAAAAAAAGAATTTATTTTTTCAAAGAAAATCTTCGAATCTAGTGTAAATCATATATAGTTCTTTTATTATTTATTTATTTATTTATTGAGAATTGAGCTTAAATTGAAAGAATGCATGTGTTCTTTTAAATTACTTATCATTTGGTTCACTTGATTTGAAGTATCGAGTTGAATTAAATTGTTCGAATTCACGAGCACAAATTAAGTTGATTTTAAGCTTAAAAGAAAAATCATAACAAGTTCAAATTGAGTTTTAAGTTGATTTAGTTTTTATTAAGTCGAGTCTAGTTGAACTAAGTTCAACTCGACTCGATTCATTTTTAATCTTTCTTACATATATGGTTCTCTCTTTTTTCTTTTAAAGCACAAGTTAAAATGCAAAGATATCATATTACTACTTTAACATTCAAACTATGTTGACAACTTATAAGATGAATATTACATTTATCATCGTATTTGAGATTCTTAACCAATTATGAACCGGAAAAATTAGGGGTGGCAAAAAAATTTGTGCCCGCGGGTATCCGCGGATAAAATCCATCATGGGCACGGGGCAGGTAGCTAAACGGGTATTTAACTACCCGTTACTTTATGGACACGGACACGGATATGATGATACCCGTGCCCGCGGGTATCCGTACCCGTTAATAAATTATGTAAATTACTAAAATATCCATGTATATA
>Ga0315915_1001258_pt1 | contig 30268 bp, 15 predicted proteins | sample MpolbnodulesMG_FD_207738 | JGI IMG/M metagenome (GOLD analysis project Ga0315915, IMG submission 207738) | Medicago polymorpha root nodule microbial communities from Los Angeles, California, United States - branched nodules | ecosystem: Host-associated > Plants > Roots > Nodule | place: USA... | reverse complement strand
TATTGTCCACAAAAATGGACTTAAAGAACGTTTCCATCATTTTTTTTATAAGAAAAAAAAAAAACGCTTCCAACAGTAATGAGTGTTTTTTGTTAACCGCCAACGTAATCATTTTAATTACTAAAAAATTGTGATATATTGATTCTTAAAAAATAAAAAAATAACAACTCATCTGTCAAACACATTAAATAAATGAAAGTGGCAGCACAAGAAATTTTAGTGACATTAAGAGCAATTTTTCTATTAACATAAATTATATCAAAAGGAATAAAAGGGCTAAAACAAGACCTAAGCTCAATACAAAAGTCACAAAAAAAAAGGAATATAATATGATCTTTTATTCAATTTGTGGGGTCCGCTGTACCATTTCTGCAAAAGCACTAGCAGGTCAATCATTGCACTTTTCTGCCAGATCAGGACCGTTTGAATATTATATTAATAAATTAATGGCCTAGATTTGATTTCAGCTCTATTTTACACAACTTTTGTATCCTACACAAATTCACTCTTTGGTAGGCTAAACCCCAAAACCATTTTGTATAGGTTCAATTTTTAAAGTATAGACGCACAATGATTTAAACCAATAAATGTGTATTAAAAAGAATGTTTAAAAAAGAGTGTTGCTAACATTACTCATATTTATATATGCCAAGTTTCCTTAAGATGGTTGATTTTCAAATCGAATTTGTTTGAAGTAAACCACTAAATTAATCTTAATTTTGAAGACACTCTCAAATAAGCTCATGAGATTATTAATATTTTTAATAGGGACTCTAACTCTTTCAAAGTTTACTGATATTAATCCTTATGAAAATATGAGAGAGACTACATTGATAGTAGGTAGATAGAGAAACGACAATAAATTGTTAAACTATAGGAACCTAAATGAGAGTAAGTTGTTAAATTTTAGGATCAACTTAACAGTTTAACAGAGACAATGACTTTTTTTAAATATTCATAGTATCCTAGATCTATTTAAGAGTGTCTCACAAAGTCAGATACTTGGGATGTTATTTTGGTTAAGGTGAAATGATGTATTGAAATTGATATTATTGTTACAAACAATCAAATCCATAAAAAATATGAGGTATATAGATCCTTTCACAAGTCTCGCATTAAATAGTGTATCTAATAATAGTGTATCTAATATGCGAGGCTTTCTTTTTGTTCAAGAAATTCATATTCCATTCGTTCAATTAGCTAAAAGGTCAATCATTACACCGTGTGTAGAAAAACTATCTACTATTGAGGTAAAGTGTAGATTTATTGCAAAATCAACCAAATACAACATTAAGCACTAGTTAAGAATGAAACGGAAAAAACCCCATAAAAAAAAAATCAGAAACAACCAAATCTGGAAGAATAAATTGGATGGTAGAGAAACAAAGTTGCATGAACGCCTCCACTGATCTTTAAGTTTTATGGGATGGTAAAAACGTGAGGCTTACTAAGGTACGTTTGGTTCCACTTTTAGAGAAGTCAAAATTGATTCTACTTGAAGCTTGATTTGTAGCCGTTTATTCTAAAGTTGATTTTTGTACACAAAATTATAGTTCAACTCACTTCACATGAGAATGTTCAAACACGAGAATCATTTTACCTTTAACTCACTTTTAGGCAAAATCAATTCACGCAAAATCAATTCTTGTCACCGAAGAACCAAACATACACTACAGCTATAAGTTCTTTCACATAATGGACTAGCCTTTGAAATTGACCATTCATTTAAGAGCTATTTTTTTTTACCTCCCACCGATTTCTTAAGAACAACACCCCCACTGAATTAATCTATCTAGACCAGTGTTTAGAATGGATAAATCCAGACATAAATGACTTTTATGAATCATGGAGGAAACTTTCTTCTTTCTCTTTCTTTTCTTTTGTTTTGTATCAAAAAACAATATCAAATCTAATTCATTTCTCACTCTTTTTTCTCTCAACTGTCTCTCACTTTTCTAACTTCCTTCCCCCGAGACTAAACAAAGCACAAGTAGTTTCTCTAATAAGTTGAAATAAGCTTTTATACTTCTAGTTGGAATTACTTATTTAATTTTCTCATGAGCACTTATAAATTTATATGGTTTTTTTTTAGTCAGAAACTATACTTTTTCAGTTGAAAAAGATTCTATGAACTAGAGGCTATTCAAAACTGAGCTTATAGTCAACTACTTGCATTTCTTCTCTTGCTATATCTATCTTGATTGCTTCAAAATTCAATAAAAACTTATATTTTTGACATAGTTGCACCTCTAATGCAATCCTGCTTGTGTCCTCTTAGCAATGATGTTGTATACTACTATCAGTAAATAGGGTGGATGTTCCAGGATAATAAGAGTTTTTGGCACAACAAACCGAGGAAATTTTAAATTTATTGCATTTTTTCGTTTATTTTATAAGCCAAAACTATATTAGAGAGATTTAGTTTAGCACAAGTGCTAAGAATAAAAAATTATAAAAATTAAGTGGTACAAACAAAGTATTACAGGTAATGAAAGAAGAAAGGAAAAAAAAAAATACAAAGAACGGACGGATTAAAACTATGAAAAGGATCAAAGGCAGCAAAGAATTAGACCACCAATGACAGAAGATCAAATGAGAAGCTTTTGAACCCAGCCTTAATTCACCACCAAACTTGAATCTTCATAAGGTCTAAAATAAGAGATAAAGGTGAATCTTTTCGGTCAAAAAGTCTATTTGTTGCGCTCTTTCCAAATATTCCAAAAACATGCCAACCAAATGGTATTGAAGAATTCACGAAACAAACAATGACATGCACCAATACAAGTGTTCCGATAGGCAAGTACAAGAAAAGAGTATTCAAGTGATAAATAAATAACATGACAAAAAAGAAATAGATATGTCTCTACCAACACAGGCTTGGTACTTAAAAGAGCGATTGCATATCGTTTAGTAATGAGCAGCAAACGTAACAAATTGTTTAACAAAGCACCAAAATTGGAGTAGATATATAAGAATCTATAACTGCCAATAAAGTCTATCAACTTACCATGATCTAAATAGGAAAGAGAACCCACAGATTTGATGAAAATTCTCCAGATTGTGCCATATATGCATTCCATTACACGCCTTTGTCAGAAAACAAAACAAGATTATATTTATCTCTTTCTCTTCTTATTTCCAGCAGCAGAACCCTTACTGAATCCGCCAAAATCATTAGTTGTGTCAGCTGTATTCTGCTTCTTCGAACCCTTCCGGCCTCCAAAACCAAATTTGGCATTCTTAGTATCTCTTTTCTTTTGCGGCTTCTTTCCCTTTCCCATAGCTTGCTTTGCCTTACCTCCTGACCGATCTCCTGGAGATACCCCGGGCCTCTTTTTCTTTGATCTCTCGAACACTTTTCCATCCTCAAAGCTCAAAGACTTATCTGGAGCATCGGCACCGTCAGCAAACCCACTCTGTTGTCTCTGCTTCCTCCACTTCTTAACAGATTCAATGTCATCCTTTTTCTGCTTGGCCCTTTCTTTCAATTTCTGTGACTGAACCTCTTTAGACAATCTCTTCGCTTCCCTGGCCTTTCTTCTCTCTTCAGCCTCCTCCATCTTCCGCTTCTCATCTAATAGCCGACTTTTCACCTTTTCCATGTGGCTATCTCCCTTCACCATTTCTGCGTAATAGTCAGCAGGTCTCAGGAAAGGGAGTCCCATCGACTCCAGCTTCTCAAAGGCCTGTCTAGTTCCCTCCAATGCCTGCGTGTAAAACGATAGCTCACGTGCCAAGTCATCGTTCACATCTACTTCCTGTCCTTGATCAATATCAATGGAGAGTTTGTGCTTCCAATCCACATTCTCAGGCCAGCTTATGTCTCCAAGTTTATCTAATATAGCATCTCTGTTATTCACTGCAGTTTTAGATGGTTCAGCTAATTTGACATCTTCTTCTGAATCTGATTCAAACGGTGACATTTCCTCATCAATATCTTCAGTTTCACCATCAATCATTGGATCACCATTAATCAAAGGAACCTCCATCTGATCTATACAAATATCAAATAAAAAAACAAATCATTTTAGAACAAAACAATGCAATCTAGTATACAAAACAAAGATTTTCCTCGTTATTTTACAGGATAAACAGAAAAGTAAAAACATCAGAGGGGAGAAGATTCCCCAGCTAGTAGGTGGAGAAAAGGCATCACATTCAAAACAAAGTCTTCAGATACAGGATTAAATAAACCATTGTATGGATACAGAACACAAAAATGCACATCTATTTTCGTGAATGTATTAAGTTTACAATTAACGCAAATGATTGAAGGGACTCCACCGGCATTGCCGATGACTAATCTTCGTCGAAAAATTGGCTAACTAACTATAGTGGAGTATCCTCCCTCAATCATATTTTCCCATCAACAAGGAGACCTTGCTTAAGAGATCGAGTCCAGGTCACTCGGATCAATGTAATGTCAGCACAAAGTATGAAAATCTATAGAACTAAAATACAAGCATAATAACAAATATTTAATAAATGATAAAATATAAATCAAATCTACAAAGTATAATATAAAACTGCAATTTCAATTATTCCAAATTACTGAAACCTAGCACCTCGAAACATAACACCATTTCCAGTCATTCGTTACACAAATAATGAAAACCAAACAATAACAAAAGTTCATCTATAAACACGATGAGAATCTCTAAATGTTAAAAAGGAATAAGAGTAAGTGAAATTCCAATAATAAAACGCAATTGAAATAAATAATGGTGAAGATTCAAAATAGAATAAAACCCAATATTTTCAACTAAGAAACCCATTCAGAACAAATAAAAAAGCAGCTAAAAACTCAATATAAGCTTAAAATCTCAGAACAAAATAAAAACATGAATTAACGCGAAAATACGAAGTACAAAAGAAAAATAAAGCGTATGCAAGGACTCACCGTGTTCTACGTTGGAACAATTGCGAAAAATCAGTAGATAAATTTTTAGGGTTTAGACAGAGGTTTAAGGAGGCAGAGATGGAAGAGACAACGTTTGTATGTTTTGTTTTTGTCACCGTTTTTTTCTTTCTCTCTCTGGGCCTTCAAAATCAAACTCTACTAGAAAGTTGCTATATAAGCCCCTTTAAATGTTCACAGACCCCTGAAAAAAAAATCATTTCACAAAAAAAAAATCCATTAAACAATTTGAAAATATTTTACTGCTAAATAAAACATTATTATAAAAAAAAAAAATGTTCAACTAAAATAGGTAATTATATTTTGTTAAACCAAAATGGTTTGAAGAACAAGACCTCTAATCTTGAGTTTTTATGATTAGAATATATTTTAGAACAATTGATATTGTGATGTGTTTTCTTTCTTGTATAGAATATTTTAGTCCTCAGAGAAAATGTTGAAACTGTGAGTGAGCAGATTGGTGAAGTTTGCAAAAGCTTTCTAATTTTGTAGTGTTATGAAAATTTGAATTTGGAGATTTGAGTTGTATTGTTTAGGGTTATGACCGTATTTGTTGTGTGGTTTTGTTCATTACAGGTGGAAAGTCAAGTAAGTAAATTGTATTGTGTGAGTAGGGCTGATCCTGTTTTACCCTTCCAAATTGAGGATGCTTCTAGAAGTGTAGCTGAATATGACAGGGCCAGTCAGGTACATTACACCGACTGTTCATCGTTAGTTGTGGCAAGCAATAACTATATTCCGGATCAATAATTTAAAACCATACTGATTAAGATTTGTGTTCTTTTATGTTTGTCGTAAATAGATTCAGTTTATCTTTTTTGTACATGTTATTTTGTGTTCATTTTGATATTTCCATTTATGTGAATGATGATGTTGTTTTGTGATGAACGCAGGCTGGCGAACAACTTATTCGCGTGAATCAGGATACACGATTGAATTTTAGAGTAATTGATTTGCGAACACCAGCTAATCAAGGAATTTTCGGTACTGCGGATAATGTTGAAGATGTAAAGCATTTTAATTCAATTTCAATTGCCAATGTTATTCTGATGAGTTTGTTTCTTTACTTTTTTATTTACTGTTGAGTCATGTTTATTATATTTTCTGGAATAAATGCATACAGAGAAACTTGCTTAAGAAATGTATTTTGTGTGTGATGCTATGCTGAATCATCTCGATAACTTTTGATTGTATTTTCGGGCAGGCATTCAGACAATTTCTAAGAGCCAAAGACTTCATTTCAATTCACATTCCAAAGTTTTTGTCAAAAAAAAATTTCACACTCCAAAGTTGATTGATGGGTCTAGTGAGGGTGGAGCTTCTGTTTTTAAACTGGATTACAAAGGGCGTCCTGCATGCCTGGCTCAGTCACCTCAACTTCACAAGCAAATGGCAATATCTGGTGATTTTAACGGCAAAACCAACTGGAAATTGGTTAGGCTCCTAGTGTTCTGTCCTGGGGTGTGACTAGGAGCTGATCCTCCGAAGTCTTCTAGTCTTCATTTTCTCCTATGGATAATTCTAGGTGTAAAGTTTTTTGTTTAATCATTTGAGACTCAGAAAAGAACTTATTTTAACTACGATCTATAAGGCTGATAGAAATTTACTGTATGCTTGTCTTGCATCTATTAATGATTTTGCTTTGCAGGAAGTTGGAGTAGAAATTGAGCCTTTTGCTGACTTGAATACTGAAGCTGAAAGGAAACTAGGCCAATTAGTTTTAGAAAAGTAATTCCCTTAATATTTTACTACTAAATATTATTTATTTATTGTTATGAGCTATTATGTAAAATTGATTTTGGATTTCAATTCTATTTATAGGTATGACACAGAGTTCTTTATCCTTCACCGATACCCTTTGGCTGTAAGGCTGTTCTATACAATGCCTTGCTCTGATGATCAAAACTACAGTACCTCTTTTGACGTCTTTATCCGTGGTAAGAACACACAACAAGTTATTTATCTATGCAATGCTTTGATATGACACTCTGGTGGTGGTGGTGTCATGTCTTGTTCAACCGTCATGCTTCTCCAAATGTATTAGGACTTCCATTAAATCTCAAGCTTCCTGTTATTTTTGTTTGATTTGAACTTCTATATATTCGTTGTCCCTTAGGTGAGGAGATAATTTCAGGCGCTCAGCGTATTCACGAACGTGCACAGGCTTGTGGTATCAATGTCGATACCATATCTTATTACATTGAAGCTTTCAGGTATTATTTATCATCACATCTCCCTGTAGCATTGAGTGTCGCTTATACCTATGTTTAGGATGTCTCTACTACTGAACCCTGGTTATTGTTGGTATTATTTTCTGGTGAAAAATTGTCTATCAGATAACTAAATGTGTGATCATTTCCAGATATGGTGCACCACTGCATGGTGGCTTTGGCACAGGCTTGGAGCGTGTCGTAATGCTCTTCTGTGGCCTCGATAATATTCGCATGACATCACTCTTTCCACGTGACCCAAAAAGGATTACACCGTGACAATATTATGTATCTAAACAATAACTCAGATATTGAGTCTTTTATTTTTGTTATTGCTGGATGTTCTTCTGTAGATTCATGAAGATATAATTTTCATTGGAAATCTTGGAGCTGATTTTGAGCAATTTTATTCTCTAAATGAAAAATCACAGAGAAAGGAGTTTCTCATGGAAGATTCATGAAACAATAGAAGGAAATACTAGAAAATTTCCTCTAATTGCTGGAATCTCGATCATTCTCATGCGTAATGAACTTATGTTGAAGCAAACATCATTTCAAGCACATACATCTTTCCAATGCAAAGTTAACTACTATTTTGTCAAAACAAAACTATTCTATGTTACAACAACTTAAAAAGTGTATTTTAACACAAACAACTTAAAAGCTAAATAGCATTTTCTGCTCATACTTGAGTACAATAACTAGAAGAACTACTAGTATTTGTAGAGTTCGGATTTCAAGTGTAAGTCTGGTTTCCACCACTGGTGAATCTCGTGATCTTCTTTGAAATTTCCAGTAGGACTATAGTTAACTGTCAAAGTAGCTGAAGGAATGAGATGTAGAGGTTCAGAATCTTCAGGTTCCTTACCAAACGCATTCATCATTAGAGAAACTAGCGAGGTTTGGGTTGCTAGCTGCTCAATGATTCCAGCACCAATATCCTCCATTTTTCCTCTATGTTCAAAGTATCCGACATACTCCAAACAGATTTTGTCACATGGATTTACAAATAAGCATGGAACCCAAGCAGACAAAGCAGTAAAAGAATCAAAGGACAATTTTTTGATATCCATTGTAGCAACTGCGAGTCCGGCTGTTAACATGCTACCAGCGACTCGAAGCCTTTCTTTCCACTTTTTATTTTTAATTCTTTCAATTGGAGCAGATGGAAATGGAGGGTTGAAAAGAAAAGACTCAATGAATATGTCATTCTTAGCCATAGCTTTCCCTCCAAGCAATGCAATTCCTGATCCTAAGGAGTGACCAGCCAACCATATTTTCGAACCACCTACACTAGCCACCATGTTTCTGACAGCTTCGATGGCTATTTTTGGCCGTGAAGTTCGATGAAGTCCATTTCTACAATATTCAAAATCCAAATAGAAATCGCGTATTAATGTGTCTGGTTCTTTTATAGTCCCTCGAAAGGCAATTACATAACGCGGACTTCTATGTAAGGTGTTATTGGACATTGATGATGGAGGCTTGAACTCATAAATTGCACCAAATATGGAGTGATCAACATCATCAATTAGTGTATGATGCAGATGAAAATGGAAGAATGTCCACCAAGGAAGTGCTAGAGCATTGGGACCTTTTCGTTGTACTTGCCGATCCTTTTCCAGAATGTAAACACCTTGGACCAAACTAGCAGCAACTGACTTTCGATTACAAGCATCATCCCTGAATGTATAATTAAGATTAAGATGAAATCTTATTTTGTAATATTAAATTTATATGTAAATTCTAAGAAGCAAAAAAACATTTCAATTTTAAATGCAACTTTTAGAATTCAAACTATTCCTAGTCACGCAAATCAACTAGTATACCAATATTGAAAATTTATATACTATCCTCGCAAATAACAAGCGTATTGGTTTTTGTCGAATATACTTTGTCGGTTCTTAAATACATATCGCAATCAATTATTTTACACATGTTAACAACTTTGACCATTAATATATTTAATTTATCTATAATAAAAAATTATAAAAGTTTATATTAATGGGATAACACCTATGGTAGAAAATATTGTAAAAAAAAAGGCTTAGGTGGTTTGAACATTTAGGGAGAAAATATGTAGACGTTGTAGTACATAGAGTAGATCAGATGAAAGAGAGTCAAATCGAAAGAGTTAGAGGAAGACCTACAAAAAAACTATAAAAGAAACTATTAGAAAATATTTATAGGTTAATGAGTTTGATCCAAATATAAAAAGACCTATAAAAACTATTAGAAACTATTAGAAAAGATTATGGGATAACATCTATAGTAAAAAAGATTGTAGAAAATAGGCTTAGGTGGTTTGGACATTTGTAGATGATGTAGTACGAAGAGTAGATCAAATAGAGGAGAGTCGAATTAAAAAAAATTAGAGGAAGACCTATAAAAAAAAACTATAAGAGAAACTATTAGAAAAGATTTAGAGGTCAATGCGTTTGTCCAAATATAGATTTATGATATAACATTATGACATAATTTGATCCATTTAGCTTACCCCACTTATTGAGGTAAGGCTAGGTTGTTGTTGTTATGTTAAAAATAGGTTTAATTGCATGTTTGATCTCTTATGTTTATTTTAGGTTTCAAGTTGGTACCTTATGTTTTAAAAGTTTCAAGTTGGTTCCTTACGTTTTAAAGGTTTTAAGTTGGTTCAAAACGTTACTCATGTTGGAATAAATTAGTCTCTTCCTCAACATGATATTGAGTTTAATAAAACAAAAAAAAAATTAAAAAATGTTTTAAAACTGATTTTCTAAATAAGTTAAATTTTATCGTCCATATTGTCAGCTCGAATCTTTAAACGGTCAAGTGACAAAAGGAACTAAGTTATTCCAATGTAAGTAACATATCGAACCAACTTGAAACTTTTAAAACATAAGAGACCAACTTAAAAACTAAAATAAACATAAAGGATCAAACATGCAATTAAGCCTTAAAAATATTCATTGAGATAAATCAAACAACATCTTATATACTATTATTTGTCTTTATATATTAGTAGAAAAAAATGATGAAAGTAAATTATGTGAATAATGTTTATGATTAAACAACTACATATATTTTGGAATGGAGAGATAGTTTAAATCTACGACTGGTATGGTTTACAACCGGTATAAATATGGTGAAAAGAAAAATTAATGTGGAAGATTTTTCTGATAGATCTTACCAGTTGACATAAGTTAGATGTATGGGTCCAGAGATCTCAAAACAGTCTCTCTCAAAGGCCATTACTTCCCTTACTGCCTTCCTATCTACGGGAAAAAACAAAATGGATCATACGTCAGACGAGCCATTACATATACACAAGAAAAATAACAACACAAAAAAAAAATGCTTGTAATGAAGATTAAAAACCATAGAAGTAAAGATGAAAAACAAAGATATTTAACCCGAAAATCGAATTTACTGCATAAACTCATGTTGACTACAAGCAAAAAAATTCACAACAAAAGTTAACTAACTCCATCACTGGTGGATAAATTCACAACCAAAGTTTACCTAGTTAGTGAATTGTTTTACTTACTAGCTAGTGTTTCTGTTGTTTTGTATTGTTGGTGCAGGTTTGGTATATTTTAATTTAGCTTTTTCAAAAAAAAATTAACTCCATCAAACAAAGTATTCATTTTTAAAAAATGTTGACAATTACAAAAAAAGTACAGCAAGTAGCATTCAACAATGGAAATTCTACAACTTAATTAGCTGAAATTGAATTACTTAGTATGAAAAAAAATAAAGGGGGTCCCACCTAGTAGAAGTACAAGAAATAAACAAGAGAGAGGAGATCTCCAAACTAGAGAGTACGAATTGAGTGAGATAAAACTCCAAGACCAAAGGTGATCCACAACTTTAAAGGAAAAGTGAGACTGACTTTGGATGCTCTCCTCCCTCTCCTTCCTCTATGCTTCCTCTCATACACAAAAAGACAAACTCAATGGTTCGTAAGGCTTAACTCAACTGATAATGTCGATATTGTTAGGTTGTACACCTTCATCTGAATACAAACCCACAACATCACAATTGTGTATGAGTTTCTCGTGATGCTTGTCACTTCGTGTACAGAAAACAAGGAAAAGTGAGTTAGAGAGAAAATGGCTAGATATAAAAAGGATGTATTGAATAATAGGAAAGACAATCTATAACCATAATTACATTAATCATCCTCTTTACTTTTGGAAACATGTAAATACACATCTTTTACCTTTAATATCTTTAATTACGTATTGCCAAAAATTTTAAAAATTTGATATTTTGATAAAATTCATCGAGACAAATCTAATAACATCTTATCTTCTATCATTTGTCTTTATATAATAGTAGAAAAATATGATCAAAGTATTTTATGTGAATAATGCATATAGTCAAACTACGACCTTAGTTTTCTCTCTCTAGATTCTCTCTTCCATTTTCCTCATTCAGGGGTGGTTTTGGGTAATTTTTTACGCGAAATCACTCATTTTTATTTTTATCTCTCTATTTCAATATAGACTAAAGTGCACTTTTCGTCCCCTAAGTTTCAAAATATTGCGATTTTGGTTCCTCTATTAAAAAAATAAAATTTTACTCCTTAATTTTACAAAATGTTGCAAAGCTAATGAGAAAATGCCATGTGTCCCAAAATAGGGGGTCAAAATTGCAACTTTTTGTAGAAATAAAGGGTCAAAAGAGTTTATTTCCCCAAGATAGAGGGTTAAAAGAGCATATTTTCATAAAGTTAGGGGGTCAAAAGAGCATATTTCTCTAAAGATAAAGGACAAAATTTTCATTCTTTTTAATAGGGTGCCAAAATCGCAACATTTTGAAATTTAGGAGGCGAAAAGTGCACTTTAGCCTTCAATATAAATAAGTGATTTTCAGATATATCTAGGTGTTTTTATTTGTGGTTTCGTTGTCTAAGTGCGATATTGTGTTATCAGTCGTCTTGTGTTTTTGATTTGAGCGTCAACGTTGCAGATTCGAAGACATAGGTATTCCGATCACTTCAATTTTATCATATTATTTGTAGACATTTTCCCATTTTATGTCATTAACTTGTATGTTGTGAGTTTGTTCACCAATTCATCCTTTACGTTTTTAGCGATGTTTAATGATGTACTATATCAATTTGAATGAATGTGTATTATTTTGTTTTGGTAAAAAAAATGCATATAGTCAAACTAGGTCACTTATTTTAGACGAATGGAACAATAGCTTTTCTATAAAGAGTTTTTGTTTTATTTATTTCTGATTCTCAAAGTTTAACATTATTTATTATTTTATGGACGATAGATTTAATTTTTTTTTGTTAACCCTCCGTATGAACGATACATTTAACTTTTTTTTGTTAACCCTCCGTATGAACAAACATTTAACTTTTTTTGTTAACCCTTCAATTACTAGGGGAAAGATGTCCTAAAAATTTATAGTTTGAATGTGTAATGAGAAAAGTTTAACCAAGAATTATTTCCATCAGGAATAGATTAAAAGCAAATGAAAGAGAGATAATTTTTTAAATAATAATATATTAAAGACAAATGCTAAGTAGTCTCGTGAAGGTGTTTGTTAAGAAGTTAAAAAAAAATTATCTTAGAATTTATATATTCAACATATTAAAACTTTAATAAACAACTTATTGTAAATTAAACTTATAAATTATTTCTGTTTTTAAATCTCTAACAAATACTTTAGGGGATTTGTTACATGCCTATGTATTAAGAAAACTGATATGTTGACACCCCTTGGTATACACTCTCGTTTACCACTTGTCACAATAAAGCAAAAGAAATAAAATCAGTTCAACAAGAAAATGTCTTCTTCTCTCTCAATATGTTTCCTCTTCTCTCTCTCTCTCTCTCAACAGACCTCACCACCATCACCGTCGTCGCTGACCTCCACTACCGCCAACGCCCACCAGTTGTAACCCATCACCAAATTGCAACCCCTACTTCTCTATCCCCTCCATTCATCCATCACCACCAGGGTTTTGGTTTGTTCTTCAGATCTATGCCTCACTTTGTCCATCCTCACAACCATCGTCTTTGACCTTCAATCCCTTCGAATTTGAGGACGTCATTGTCACCACTGTCGCCGGAACATCCAAGGTTATGGATCCAAGTTGAGTGAGTGGAGTGAACAAGAAGTTGTAGATGAGAGATACATACCGGAGAGACAGCGAAGACGACACCGAAATTAGACATCGGTGGTCACCAGTGAGATGTCGTAACGGTGGCCGTAAAGTGGACGATGGCGCAGAAGGGAAGGGGAGAGAGAGAGAGAGAGAGAGAGAGAAATACACAACAAAAAACCGTGTGTGAAGTTACTAAAATACCTATGCTATAAGGTGATACAAAAGTGGTACAAATAAAAAGGTGTCAACCTATATTTTTCCTATATTAAATTGGAAAAATACATTCATCGCACAAAACAAAATTTATTAATCAATATAATTGATTACTGTGAAACAAACTAGATAACCTTAAAGTGATAATTCCTTAAAAAAAGAAAAAACTTTAAAGTGATAACTATAAAAAAAAAAAAAGGAACGGGGAGATTATAGTATGAGTATTATATTTTGGTATCCGGTAATAGTGGCAGAAAAGTTATGACAAGCCAGCTGTTCATATGGACCGCAGTGTTTATCCCATCTCATAGTATTAATAGAAAATATTAAAAGGGTTAAATGTGTTTTTTTTTCTCCTTCAGGTAGTCTAATGTCTAAATTTCGTGTTCAACCACATTAGCCTACATATAATAACGTTTGTCCCTACCAACTGAGTTATATTCACGGGGACAGTTAAATGTGTTTTTGATCTTTAAAAATATACTAACTTTTTGCTTTAGTTTTTCTAACATTTTTTTTCGACTTTTAATCCTTATAAAATTTCCAATCACCATTTTTTGTCTCTATTTTTAAGTCAACTCATGTGTAGTCTTTGTATTTTTTAATGAAATTGTGCATAATATGGTAAATCTTTTCCAAAAAATTAATTTTTTTTAACAAAACTTGAATTTAATATAAATTTTTAATCGCCAAAAATATAAAAATTCATATTTAATTCATGTTTTGTTAAAAAAATCTATTTTTTTTTCGAGACATTCTTATAATGTATAAACTTTTCTAGAATTTGTTTTTCAAAAATATATATTCTACATAAGAATTTACTTTAAATGAGAGATCAAAAGCGAAGATGTAAAACTTTTTGGACACTGAAAGTCGAAGAAATTTTTTTGAGGGACTAAAACGAAAAATTGATATATTTATAAAGACCAAAATCATATTTAACCAAATATTAAGTAGATATTTATTCATCTTTTCAACACAACAAGAAAGATAAAAATAGTTAGATCAGCGACGAAGCTAGCGAAAATTCTAAGAAGGGGTCAAATATAAACAAAAATAAAATATTTTTAAAACCAACATATAAAATTTAAGGATAAAATATATTTTTAGTCCCATAAACTATAATTTTATAAGTTTAGTCCTTACAAATATTTTATTCAATTTTTGTCTCATCTTTTTATAATTTACAAAAAAAAAGTATTTTTAGTCTTGCATTAATCTCCATAACAATAAATTAAGGACTAAAATTAAACAAAATGTTAGAAACTTATAAATTTTAATTGCTTTAACATGTGCAACATTGTTTATGTTAGAAAAACCTTTGTAAATATATATTACTTTTACATATACGTGCGAAAGCACGGGTGTTTGCTAGTTACTGATAAAAACTCAAAACTTTAAACCTCTAACTCAAGTCTTAGGCAATACCATTGGTTGCGCCAGATCCTATGGTTTTAAAAATTAATTAGTAACGTGTTAGACCTAAAAGCACAGTGTAAACAGTTGCTTTCCAGGAGCCTTGAATCTTGTGAGAGCTACTAGTCTACCACACTATGCCCTGCAAAATGAGTATAGAAAGACCATATTGCTATATTTTATTCATTACAAGACGTGAGTGATGATATATTTTATTCACAACTACAGTTATTATTAAAATGAAACAACTTGTAAAAGAATGCAAAATTATCGATGGCCACCCAAACACCCATTTACACGCGAGGAAGGCTAGCAACACTTACTTTTCAATACTCTTTCCATCACTCACTTTTTTATTGGATGAAATCAAAGTATGTCCCACCATTTTGTGTGGGTTCAATTTTCAAAGTGTAGACCAACATTAATTTAAACCAATAAGAGAGTGAGTATTAGAGAGAGTGTTCAAAAGAGAGTGTTGCTAGCATTGCTCTTTACAAATTTAGATAGAAAGAAACGGAAAGATTGATGTATTATATGTGATAAGTAGTGATAACTCAACACATAGTTGTTCCATCCTACAAATATATATATATATATATATATATATATATATACACACACACTGCATTTTTATTTTATTTTTTCTTCCCCTTCCACTACACCTTCACTTTCGATTACTATTATTGTACCACAACTTCACCCTTCTTCTCCGACCAAATTACCCATGACTTCCACATACCAAATCACACACCACCATCACCCTTTTTATACCATAATTATCTTTATTTTTTTTATAAAAAAACGTACCAATGTATGAGTGCTAAAAATAATAACATAATTATAACAATTTAGACTAAGAAAGTTATATATGATATTTTATATTAAAAAATAAAAAACATCTAAATATTTATGAATTATAATTCTATGTGTATTAATATTTTAAAATCATTATACGACTTTTTTTTTCTTTTCATTTTCGACATTGTTAAATACATTTTTTGTATGCATGTAACCAAACAATCATTGAACAATTTATCTTTCCTACTATTGTATATATGATTTTTTACAAATAAAATTTTCAATATCTTTTATGTGTGGTCAACTATTAAATTTAATAGAACAAAAATAAAATCATTGTATACTTTACACCAAAATAATTAAGTGAGTGGAGGCACTTACCCCCATGTACTATGCATAGATTTGTGCATGCCACCATCACCTTCCTCACAGATCGATGTTTCATTATCTCCCTCACTTGCTTCTCTTTTCGCACCCCACCCTCTCTATGTCACCCGAGTATTTCCCTCTTTCATGTCTTTGAGTTATGGTCTGAATTCTCTCTCACCATCCTCCACTTGCATTGTTCTCTCTCACCATCCTCCACTTGCTTCTCTTTTCACACCCCACCCTCTCTATGTCGCCCGTCTAGTCTCTATCATCTTCACCTAGATTGGTCTCTTTCTGCGATGACAAATGTCACCGTTACGTTTTTTATTCAATGGGGTGTTTGATCTCATTTTCAAGGAGTTTGAAGGCATCGCGCGCTTGACGACGTTGAGGTAGAAGGGGTCTCGATTAGAGGGAAGAGGATAGACTCATAGAGAGGGGGGTTTGGAGATGAAACAATAATTTTATCTTTATACTCTTATGGTAATTACAGAATTACCACTGATGTTGTATTTGTGTCAAATATTGTGTCAAGTAATGAATCGAAGTTAAAATCATTCAGTCTTAGACTTTTATTACCGTCACTCTCTTTCACCACAACTTCAAACTCTTCCAACAAAAAATGGGCTATTAAACGCTCATTTTCTTCTTTAGAGATTGTTGTATAAACCACACCATCCAACTTAAGACGCTCCCAACTTTCAACAGACACATGTTCCCCAAGATATTCTACCACCACCTTTCTAACATCATCTGGGCTTGCACCAACTCACATCCCACTCTCAAAGCCTTAATAGAATTCCTCTTGGATCTGGCTTTCACACTTCAATATTTTTTTACTTTTTTTTTTAGTTTGGTTCTTCTCAAAAACGGGTTTAATTCTGATTTTACTCAAAACCGATTTTACCATCAATTTAACACGAAACTCACCTAAAAACGTAAAAAAGGGTCCAAATAGTTAACAAATGTGTCTAATAGCAAAGCTGAATAAACATAAGGGTTCAAATAGTTCAGTAAGCATCCATACCACCGCCATATTGCATACCAAAAAGGGATATGACTTACTTGACAGACCGAATCATTAAGTAAGTACCTAACTAAGCCAAAATATCACATTAAAAATATGTCATCCATTAAGTAAGTACCTAACTAAGCCAAAATATCACATTAAAAATATGTCATCCATTTTTGTCCATCAATAATCTCAGTAAGAGAATTTGACATCTACGAGAAGAAAATTGTTTTTCCCACTTCATACAAAACTAAGAAACATCATGAAATGACATGTTTAACCCCAAATTCTATGGGTAGTTAACTACCGCCGGTTAAAATTCAGTGTTAGTTAACTGCCGTTGGGGTTAAACTTGTCATTTCGTGGTGTTTCTTAGTTTTGTTTGATGTGGGAAAAGCAATTTTCCTACGAGAAAGTTGTATGTTCAATTCATGTTAGGTTCGCATTTTTATACAACCCAAAAAACAAAAAGAATTTAACATCTAGCAGGAGGTTCAAATTCAAGACTTTGGTTATGAAAGTTGAGTTTATAGTATATCAAAATATGTTTATTTGATGAATTTGCTCCTCTACCTAATAGGCTTGCACAATGGGTGCATGAAATGAACTCACGTGATCGAATATTTAGAAGCTTGTGAATGAACAACCCAAAAATGGGAATAAATGTTTTGTGCACATGGTTGGTCAAGGGTTCAATAACAATACTTCTTCCATTCCATGGACGAATGCTAATAAAGCAAACAATGAAAAAACAAATGTTACAGTTCGTTCTAAATAAGTAATAAGTTTCAATTGGATAATACTGTAGACTTGAAAATCTCAAGGAAGAGGCGCAACTGTGACGGAACTAGAACGATAACAGGAACAGTGGCAAATGACATTGCTGTTATTATGACTCTATGATGTCCCTTCAAGAGCATAGCAAGTGAAGCACAGAAGGCAACTATCATGGCTACCACGGAGAAAAAAAGCATAATGAGTGCGAAAAGTAACCTTAGTGGCAATGACTTAAGGAAATCTTTTTCAGCATAACGAGCCGTTAGGATTCCAATGAAGAGAAGGACTGAAGTTGAAGAAGTGAAAAGAGATGCTGCATCTGCCATAATAAACACATCAAATGTGATGTCGTGCAAGAACAAGGGAACTCCATTGTCTTGATTGTTTCCACCAGGGACAGTGAAAGCTGCAGCAAACATAATAGTAGTGATGAGTGTAGCCACAAGAGTAAATGAACCAGCTGTATCTTTTGCCCATTTCTCTCCAGCTTTCACCAGCTCCTTGTGGCTTTCTGTAAATAGCTCACGAGGCTTCTTATCGTCAGCATTTTTTGCTTCCTTACACTTGGGGTGCACAATTTCCTCCACTGCCTACACAAAATTTCACATTAAGTTATAGCGCGGTTCAAATTCATGGTTAATTACATTCGGTGAACACTTAATGAATAAGATAATGTGTCACTAATCATTAATCATTTGTAGAACGTAATTAACCACTTATTTAAATGTCATGTATTTCAAAATTGGATGTTGACTATAATAAATTATAAATGTTTCCTGAGTTTCAAATTTAGTTTTTGCTAAAAAAGTATTCTTCTATGATATTTTTAAAATGACAGCTTTTAGTTTATGTATGTATATTTTATCTTTTCAATTCTCTACTATATATTGAAATGTTTGATAAAAGTGCACAATCACTGTTTCCACATATAATTAACATTAATGTGTAAAAAAAGAGACTCAAACACTTATTCATGTTGATATCTCTCGCTTCCTCGATCTCTCTTTTAATAATGAGCAGTCCTATTAAGCACGACACTTTAACCGACGACAAACACACGACTTCTGAAATAAATGGATGGCACACACAACATGGGAGAAAGAATAAAAGCAGGCCCGTGTATAATATGCATCCAATGGTTGTAATATGTCGTGCCAACAAGCAATATCCTTTAAGAGATAATACATAATCTTTTAATAACACTATTTTAATTAACTGTTGAATTGATAAGTATGGACAACCACATTGATATTCGAAGTTTGTGAAGTTATTTAGTTAGAAAAGTTGGTTGTGAAGTTGTTATATTATAGGAGCTAACTTGTATCTCAAGTCATGTAGTCTATAAATAGACAAGCTCACATATGAGTTTGTATTAGAGAACTTTTCAATATACCATACAAGTCTATTTTCTCCTAAACTCTCTCTAATCTCTTCTCTGTTCTGTATGTGAGTGAGTGGTAAAAAAAAGACGGGACATAAGAAATCACCTTGAACCATAGAATTTCTCTTTGCATCTGCATAGCAGGACCGGATCTACTTTCAAGATCAGAGGATGGCCCTAAATATCCTGCCAAGTGCAACATGGAATTTCCGAATGCATCTACACGGCATTTAACTATCTCCTTCCGTCCATTTACAGTTGCATCATGTATGAGTTCGAAAACGGCTTTTCTACGGTTCAAAATTGCATGTGAAAATACGCCTCTTTTATTTTTATCAATGGCCCATAAGAGGTCAGGATTACCCTTTCTCATTGCATCTATAAACTCAATAATCCCATGCTTTGCTGCTTGCAACATTGCATCGTAAGCCAAAGCCTCTCTAAGTTCTGATTCCTTAAACTCTTGAATTCTTTGGTGCAAGCAACTCAATATTTCAAGAGCTACACGGTAGGTCATTTTCTGATTATATATTTTCCTTATTCCTGATGGATACAATTGGAGGGATTTAAAAAAGTTTAATTAATTAATCACAAAGAAGAGAGGAATGATTGTACTTACAATAAGGATAATATTAATTATCAATCTAATATACCTATTTAAACTAGGATTAACAATTACATACCAGAGAACTTTAATAGTACCGACTTCTGAAATGACATGTGAACAAGTAGGAGTAGTCGACCTGAAAAAATATGTGTAAAAGAAAAATGACATATCAACACACATATATAACAGGGACTGGCTTTGTACACACCCTTAGGGTCTGCATTTTTTTAAACGACTAATATTATTAACAAGCACTCAAAGGAGTACAAGACGTATCCGGTGCAAAGCACACAAACGGAAACAAAAAGATCACAGATCACAACAAGGGTTCACACAAGGCTTTGATATATAAAAATTCTTCAAAAAATTTGATATATAAAAGAATTTGATAGATAAAAAACCTACCCAACTGCTTTACTGGCGATAAATTCAACATCCGTCCACATAACCTTCCTAAAGAAACAACAGAGAGGATTAATAATCTTCAGAATCGCCATTCGCGTATTGTAGAAAAACTTGCTTGCATGAACATAATAAGCTCTAGAAAGAAGAAGTAGTGTAATATTCCATACCTACGAAAGAAGCTTTGTGTTGTTTTTCCTCTTTGGCAATATTTGCAAGACTCACAATTATCCCGTAAAATTCATTTACTTCTCTTTCAGGTAATCTCAAAACTAAAAGCGGAAGTAGATTAGTCTTGGATGCAGACAGAAAGAAAACAGTTGAATACAAAATTTGAGTATTTATCTTGTTTGATGATTTTTATTCCAATCTCATTCATTATTTACTCCTCAATTTTGTAAAGTTGGTCTTGAGAAGAAAAGTATGGCACAAGAGTGTAGTTTGATGAGTCTTTGGATACACAAGATCGAGTTTTAAAATATTCAGCATAATATATAATGCTTCCAATTTCCAAACAGATCATGTAAAACTCCTTTGATATATTATTAGAAGTAAAGATCATTTATATGTAGTGGAGATGTTAATTTAAGTGTTGGATCAAAAGTTTGTATTTTATAAATCACCTTTACAGTTTTTTTAATAGTTATATTGATCATTTATTAAACAATATTTATCTTTATGTATCTCAACAACGTATAAATAATTTTAGATTTGTATAAAAATTCAATTCACCATGTAACATTATAAGTTTGCGAAACTAGCTATTTCACTACCAGGAATTTTAAGATGACCTAATTTGAAAAGTAAGCGAAATGGAAATAGAAAAAAACAAAAAAAACCTTACTATCATTAAAGAATTGTCGTATGAACCCATATCCACTACCACTTGGAAACACAGAAGGCATGCGTGCCAATGCGTATAATGGTTGCACACAATCCGATTCAAAGTGCGATTTGTGGGCAAGAGGCATTTGATGAAATCGTTGGAGTAAATGCAAAGCCACACCTAAGATACAATATTGAATCGACATCAAACACTAATATGAAAAATACCCTTAATTTAATTAAAATTTAGTAACCACGTACCAAATATTTCTGCAGTGATACATCGTGTAAGAAGCAAAACACCATTGCGATAATTATCATCGGCCAGGTCTTCCAACGGTGTACAACTGTAAAGATAACGTGTCATTTCTTTGTGTCCCTTAGCAGCAGCAAGAAGAACAGGGATTTCACCATCATTGGTCTTCATAGATAACAGGTCCTTGAAGACATATACTGTTTCTGACCGTGATATTTTCCTATAAGTTATACACCTCGCTATATCCGTGTTTCCTGTCAGCTCAGCAACAAGAGCTAGTGCCGTGTAACCACGATTGTCTTTCATTTTCACTAACTTATCTTTCCCTTCCTTCACCAACTTCTTCACAATTTCCTCGTGCCCAGCAACTACCGCAATGTGAAGAACCGTCCTCCCCATAGAGGATGTGGAATATATAGCTGTACTGTCCCTCTTAATAAATGAGTTTGCATCTTTCCACTCACCGCTCTCAATATACTTGTGCAACGATTTATAGTGAAGGAGACTATCGTCCACCACACCTGTAATTTAAAGTATATATATTCCTTCGATTAAAAAAATGAGTGAAAAGCTATTTGTCCATTATAGTGAAGGAAACGTATGTGATAGTCCATTACAGTGAAGGAAACGTATGTGATAGTCTAAGAGATAATATGCTTATGCATGCTTTGTGTCCATTAAAATAATTGAATGTACCGTCTTATGAAAATTTAACTATGAACCCTCTGACTATCAGCACTATCAGGAGGTGCAGTGTAATGTTGCTTCTCTGTTACCCCCATAACATTCTTAAAAGCAAGGTGGTTCAATTTCAGATAGAAGAAAGTTAAATTTCAGATGTGAAATTGTGAGTTTGAATTCGCCTTCCGACCAATTTAATAATATTACAAGCTTTTAATTTTTTGTGTTTTGGTCAATTAAGATATTAAATTTAGAGATGATAAAAGGAGTACACTTATATTTAGTAATAAAAGATCTCTTAAACAAATTGTTGAAACTAAAAGATGTGATTTATCCGTTAGTCTATCAACTATCGAAGTTGACAATGAAGATATTGAAAATTAGAATGCGTAAACAACCGTTGAACGATCCTTTTATGCTATGAAGATATTGAAGATTAGAATGCGTAAACAAATAGGAGATGAATGGATGAGCGAATATCTCGTGACTTATATTAAAAGAGATATGTTAATAACATTGATAATAAGTTGATTATTCAACAATTTCAGATTAAGTACAATGTAACTTTTACATATATATTATTTATATAGTTATTGTTATATATAATTATAAAGTAAAAAGTTTTAATGTGTACATAAAATTTACATACCTTGCTCAATATCTGGATCGGCTTGTAAATCTGAGCTATAAGTTGCACCCAATTTATTCCAGGCTTCTTTAGCAATATGAAGATCTCTAATATGAGTAAGATTCTCTGGTCCACATGTTAGTTGAATGATATGCAAAGCCTTCCCATTCTTCCTGTTCCAAATCTCATATTCGGTCTTAGAACGTGCACCAATTTCAGGAATAGAGGTTACAACACCCCACAGACCATGTCCCACAAGATAGTTTCTAACCAGACAGCTCCAGTTTTCGTAGTTGTCTTTGGTCAGTGGTTCAAGAACTATTCCACTCGCTGCAATGCTTGTTCCTGTCATTCTACTGCTTCACAATCTGTGGTGCAAAAATATGTATGATATAATTACTAAATCATTAGACAAATATATATATATGATAAATTGAAAGACAAAATGGAACAAGAGAAAGTAGCATAGTTGGTACTTAAGAAAGCAATTATAGTGTCAGTGGACTTGTAATTAGAAAGAAAATATTAACCTTAAACTTTAAGTTTCGAGTGTGTGAGTGCTCAGTGTAGTTAAGTCAGAATACTTTGAAAGAAACAAAGGGAGCAAACGATTGGATTTGGAAGGAGAAAAAAAAAAGGACGTTAGAGAAAGCGTAAAACAATGCGCAAGTGCAACGTGAGAAAAGTTAGAACACCAAAATCGAGTCAAACTTACACTACAAATTACTATAGTATATGTATATAGATACACTAAAATATGTCCAAATCCAACGTGCTTAAAAGAGATAAGTTTCTACCATTTAATCAAATAAGTCTCGCTATCAGTATATATACTAGAGTGCATAGTGCAATACTAATTTACTTGAGCATATTAGATAAACACTAAAGAAGATAGATGAAACACTATTGGGACACATTAATTATACTGTTCCTTAATATGTGCCCGAGGGCCCCATAAAATAATTCCACATGACTGTTTAATGTTTTTTAGCGACTGAGCATTGTAAAAAGGTTTTAAAAAGGAATTTTTTTTTTTTTTTTACTTAAAAGATATCAATTATTTCCTTGTTATGTTTCTCCTGACAAAACTATTCAAACTTCAAATTGTTCAAACATGGTCTGAGGTTTTGTCAAAAAAAAAAAAAAAAAACGGTCCGAGGTTATCATTGAAATCAAAAGAATTATCGTTTACTGAACACTAAATCTAATAGTTCAAATATATCAGCTTATCTAACTAAACTCCAAAAAATATTATAAATTTTAAAACATGTTTCGATAACACAAAATGTGGTTGGTCTTTCACATGAAAATACAAATACTAGTTCACACATTTCAATCAAAAAAATAAATAAAATAAGGGAAATGTTAATTTGTGCCTTTAGGGAATAACTTAAGGAACTAAATGTAGAAATTTTTTCTTAAAAATTGTGCATTCAAGGCTTTGAAAATTTCAAAAGTTATCATTAAAATATAAAATTTATTTGTTAATTCTATTCTTAAAAGTTGTGCATTCAATGCTTCGAAACATCCAAGAGTTAGGTCTAGTTTACATAGGCAACCATCTGGGAGTTTTAATTCAAGTTCCACTAACGTCTTTAAAAGGAGTGTAAATATAAATTCATTTGCATGTTCTCTTGTACCATAAAATTTTCTCTAATTTAGATTAAAGCATTGCAATGTCTTCTTTACTTTGACTAGAATATAATCTCTTCACCATAATTCAAGGCTTAATAGCAGTTTTGACCCCCTAAGTATTAGAAAGTTGTGATTTTGGCCCCCTAACAAAATAAAATAAAATACAATTCAGCCCCTAAGTACCGCCCCTTTTGCAGTTTTGGCCCTCCAGACCAATTTTGACCAAGTCAATGATGACGTGGCCGCCACGTGTGTAATTATTATTATTATTTTATTTTTTAATATTTTTATTATTATTTTAATTAAAGAAATATAAATAAATAAAAAATAAATAATCACACACATGGCGGCCACGTCAACATTGACTTGGTCAAAATTGGACTGAGGGACCAAAACTTCAAAAGGGGCAGTACTTAGGGGGCTAAATTGTATTTTATTTTGTTAGGGAGCTAAAATCGCAACTTTCTGATACTTAGGGGGCTAAAACTGCTATTAAGTCTTTTTTATTTACCAAAAGATATAGTTCATACATAAAACGTCTTTTAGAATATACCTAGATATCATGACGAATTTTTCTGCATGCTCACACGATCACAACATTAATATGAATATATTATTAAAACTAAACGCATCTTTATTATAGATTTGTTTTGAATATTAGTGGATGTCCATGTCCTTAATCTTCCACCTTCCTATAACCCCCATTAGTAAATGTATGGTTAGTGGTCCTTAATTGGTTTGATCATTCACTTGTTCATTTGTGTCTTATAAATAGGACCTATACTGTAATGTAAAGTGGGTTAGGATCCTCTCCGTTTGATAAAATAAATGGAAGTACACACTTGTGAAGTAATACAATACACTCTTATGTTCTCTCTTTATTTCTTTCTCTCTATTCTTATATACTTTATAATATCTTACAATGCTAAAGATCAATTTCATAACACATTATCAGCACGATACTCTGATCAACTGAGAAAGCAAGAATAATCTCAAAACCATCGTTGGTGTGTTTGGACTTTGGAGCTGTGACAGCAGCTTTTGTTATGGGAGTAGCTGTTAGCGTAATTTATAAATCTCAGAAAAATGTAATGGTAAGTTATAAATCTCAGCTTTTATTCCTTGCTTCCTTGATTCTGTTTTTAAGCTCACAAATGTATGTGTCCTTTCTTTTAGTAACTTACTGTAACAAAGCGGTAGTATGTATGCACATGTAGATCGTAGATGTTCAATGCCCTGTAGTGGTACTGTATTGGATGTCTTCTTTCATGTCACATACTTTTTGATTGGCAGAATTTATGTTTTCGAGTGGAAACTCAATTTTTGGTGCTTTTTAGTATGATTTTCTCTTTTGTCAAAATGGGTTGTAGTGCATCAATTTATAGAATTTAACCCAATACAGAGTTTGAACATGTTTTTCCTTTTTGATAAAAAATGTCTCTTCTATATATTATAACTTATAGGCTAGTGTTGGTTGAGTGAGATGAGTGTGAGAAAGGACAAATTAAGTTCCAAACTTAATCAAGTGATTTTTGGCATCTATTTGGTGTAAAGCAAATTAAGCCATGGAATTTCAGATATTGTAGATATAGATATGTTGAGGGATTGGTAAGCTCTGTTCCGGTAATCTCCTCTTTTCTTTCTTGGATTTTCATAATATGATAGTGCTCACATGACTCAAATTTGTAAAGACCAATTAAAGTCGCTTCAAAGAAGAAAAAAATAAAAAAAGTGAATTAATATTCATAATCCCAGAAGGATTGTGTAAAGAATGAGTTGATCTTGATCATCATGTGTAATATAAGTTCATGAAGAACTATTTTTACTAATATTAAAGCATTTCTAAAGGATCACCCAAACTAAGAATTTTATCATTGTTTATGAAAATTTGAGATATGATTCTAGAAGAACTAATAATTTAACATCAAACATTCATGAAAGATGAAATATAATTGTGATGTTTTTATCATTGTCGATAGAGGTTTGTGGTTGAGTTCTTGAAGAACTATATCTTTATTCACATGACATCTATTTGATCCAAGTTATACCAAAAGAAATTAAAGAAAAATTATTAAGATCTATTTTATCTTTAAAAGAATTAATTTTATGTTAAGGAGGATCGCTCAAATAAAGAAGTCTCTTGATAATTATTTATGAAGATTTGGAATATAGCTCCTGAAGAACTAAAATTTAATATTAAATCATCCTTGAAGGATTGCAAAATTGTGATTTTAGTTGCTTATTGTTCATAGAGGTTTGTGGAGTTTTTTTTACCACAATTCAAATATATAAGATCTATTTGATCTTAGTATAAGTTGAACACAATAAAATTTGAATATGCTTCTAAAGTAGCAAAATCGAGAAAATAATATAAGAATTGACACAGAAATTATCATTTATATGATACATACGAAGATGGTAAAAGTTTATTATGACTTATGATAATTATGATTTTTCCTACTAATGAGTTCTCAAAAGGCATATAAATTAAGAGGTATTGTTATCTATGTCATCACTTTGCACATTCAACACTTATAAATTGTGTTCCATATAATTTCTTTTCTAATAAAATAGTAAATATTATAATTGTGAATTTGCCAATATTTTTCATTTTAATAGATTAAGATTTAAGAACAATATTGTGTTTAATTGAAAATCTTTTTTAGTTGTCAAAATAAATATAAAATGAAATTTGATATTATTGCTACTTTTGAAACAATTAAGATTTACAAACTACGTTGTTCTCATACAGGAATATTCATCTTTTGTTGTTCGTCATGAACAGTGAAGAGACCAGGAACAGTGAAACGCTCTTGCGATTGTCATCAACAGTAACCCGGTGAAGGGTTGTTCGTCGTTGAAGGCTATGGCTATCTCCGACCAGCATCACACCTCCTCCTAATCACCGGTTAGCTATTTCTAGTTGCTTAACAGTTGAGTTTTGCTTCATAACGGTTGTTCTCGATCTGGGTCTCTTTTGGGTCGGCGTCGTCGTTTCAGTTCTGGTCTTTAATCGTTCTGTTTTGATTCACGCTGAGTGATTATGATTGTTTGAAGTGTTATGTTTTTGTGGTTTATATTGATGTCATTTTCATTGTTGGTTATTCAATTAAGGATTTATCTCTCTAGTTTATCTAGTTTAATTGCAACGTAGGAGATTTCAGTTGTTGTAGTTGCGAATTGTTCTTCTATTGCAGTTTACTGTTGTCGCTGCTTTGGTCTACAAGGTTATATTAGATGTTTGCAATGGCAGTACCTTTCGTGTGTCCTTGGGCTTGCTTGGCCTCAGATTTGCGGAAGCCTACTACGGTTGCTACTCCGACGGTTTCTACTCGCAGCTTTGCACAAGCGCTTCTCAACAAAGTTGATGTTCCTTTGTCACATCTCCCAAAACCTTGCTTCAAAGGAAGCTCTCTTTCAATCAAAACTTCATAAAATGTTTATCAGTCTGGTTTTGCTAATTGCGACAACTATCTTCATGGTAGATTGGTGTTATCTCGTGGTGATAAACCCTTACCATCTAAAGAGTTGCGCGAGAAACTCTTGCAGTTATGGAAACTCATCGATCAGTGGAAGATGATTCCCATAGGTCGAGGCTTTTTGGAATTTCCCTTCTCTTGTGTGGAAGATTTGAGATGTGTCTGGTCAAACGGTACTTGGAACTTGAAACCGGGATTGTTACGTCTTTCTCGTCGGTCTTCGGATTTTCATTCTTCTACTCAAAAACAAACCCATAGTTAGGTATGGCTGCGTTTTCATTATCCCCCTCTAGAGTATTGGCAACCTATAATTTTGTTTGAGATTGCTGAGGCTATTGGTACTCCTATAACAATTGATGAGAACACTAGAAACCATGCATTTGGTCATTATGCATGGGTGCTAGTTGATGTTGATTTGGCTGGCTTTCTTCCCGACACTTTGTTGGTTGTAAGAGAAAAGTTTTCTTTTGACATTGAGATTGAGTATGAACGACCTCCATACTTTTGTTTCACTTGAAATTCTATTGGCCATTTTTCTGATCATTGTAAAATGCATATTGTCAATAAAGTTGTTGTTGAAAAGGTTACCACCAAATTTGACCCTACCAAAAAATTCAAACATAATTTTGTTGCTAAAATGGATAGCAAACCAATGACGTTTGAAGATCCCTTATTAATGAGATAATAAGGTCCAGAGAGGAAACATCTAGTGTGTTTATGGGGGATGTTATTCTTGAGAAAGAGCTACTTTCTACCACTTCTGTTGAAACTATTCATGTACATACAGTACAAGTAGAAGATGATCTTACCACTGATATGGCTGTGAAACAAAGAGAGGATCAACAATCTAACAAATATCCTGATTTACACATTGTCGGTCCATGGAGTGACACTCTCACTAATTTGGACTACAATCAAGATTCCCCATCTTGGTGTGGTTCACTTCCTTCTACTGTGACTATTGCTGATGAGATTTTAAATTCAAACGTTGCTTGATGGGGTAAATCCATTAGTGCACGGTTTACCGATGTAGTAATAAAGAGTATCGTTCTGACAGGGAGTTGTTGAATTCAATTAACCTTTAACAATGATTAGAAGAGAGTTCAAGTTGAAAAGTTGAGATTTTTAACGGGTTAAAATAATAATAATAATAAAAGCGCCTTGAGATTATTAGTTCATCATGGTGACAAATCCTTCACAAACTAAACCTTAAACCTAGAACCTTATGTTAGACCTATTTTCCAAAGACAAGTTTCTCTTTAGCCTATCACATCTCATTTCGGTCTCAGTGAGTGTGTTTCTCTAGCAACCACGCCTATTTTCATGGTTGATTGCTATTGAAATCCTTGAAGCTCGAAACTTTATTGTCTCAAGGTTTGCTAGACTATTTTCATGTTTTGCAATCCTTGTCTAATTTCACTTGTTCCAACATTAAAAATTCATCTTTCGATCCTTCGCTTGATATTTGTGATGAATCAATAACAACTATTAAACTTCATCTTTCGATCATTCGATTAATACTTGTTATTGATTATAAGAACAGTGAAATAGATTAGAAAATAGATTTACATAAAATTAGGGTTCGAGGCTTGGTTTGATAGAGATTTGGTCATCAGACTCATCCAACAATCCCAAGACAAGAAGAGTCTACTCACTCATGTTCATTGTAGATATAGAAGAGAAGAAGAAGAAGAAGAACATAAAATAAAATAATAAAAAGGAGAACTTTTATTCAAAGAAACAATTTTCACTTATAATTTCAGAGAACAAAAGATGATTCAATATGTTTGCTAGCTGCTCTATTTATAGTCTACAACTACTTAAGCCCCAAGAAATACATCAATAGAATGTTCCATAAGAAACCATAGACTTTAGGTCAGAAATAAACTAAATAGGCAGCTTGTACAAGAAGCAAAAGCAGCAAAAGGCTGTCTGGAATGGTGGCACGACCTTGCCACTGGAGGCACGGGCCGTGCCAACCTCTTTGGTTGGTGGTCTTCATATTTTTGTACCAAATCTTCGTATTTTCAACCCGAATCAGCTCCAAATCACTTTTCTTTTGCTCCAAGACGAAATCTTTCAAATATATGTTTCTGAAATAAAATAACTTGCAATTGAAGTAAAATAGTTCTAAAAAGGAAAAAAAACATATAAAATCTAAATAAAATAGACTCAAATAATATATTAAAAACACTAATTATTGACTCATGACTTAGAGATCTTGCAACAACATCTTTGGAAAGGAAATGATTTTAGAAATACAGGGCCTCAGGTTTACACTGATGAGGAGGAGAGAGAGGCGACAATCAGATATTTAAAGAACCATTCTGCTGCCATGGAAGAGCCCTTCACTGAGGTGGTGTTTAGGGCCACGAAAAAGAAGAAGCAGAAGGGTTTTCAGCTTCATAATACTCGATCCAAAAGGCAAGTTACCAGATTGATTCTTGGTCATTCTTTGGGTTCTTCTCGTTTCTTTTTCTTTTCCTTTTTGTTTGTTTTGCTTTTTTGTCTTGTTATTTTCTAGGTTTGTCTTTAGTCTTGCGTTTGTTTTATCT
>Ga0315915_1001257_pt1 | contig 30280 bp, 15 predicted proteins | sample MpolbnodulesMG_FD_207738 | JGI IMG/M metagenome (GOLD analysis project Ga0315915, IMG submission 207738) | Medicago polymorpha root nodule microbial communities from Los Angeles, California, United States - branched nodules | ecosystem: Host-associated > Plants > Roots > Nodule | place: USA... | reverse complement strand
AGGATAACTATGCATATTTTGGATTTGGACTAACTTCTTGGATATGGACAAAAATAAAACTAAAAGGAAAATAAACTAAAACAAATAAGATATTTTAAAATTTTAATTACAAAAGAAAAATAAAGATTTTTATACAAGATTAAAGTTAATTAAAAACTTAAATAAGAGATGGAAATTAAATACAAGATAAAAAATAAAGAAAGAAGAAGGCCCGACTCGGAACCAAAATGAGGTATTTTAAAATACCTCTCTGTCGAAATTTTCACTGAAACGTCTGAGATCGATCAGGTCAAATTGCGTATGAATGTAGAGTCAAACGACACGTGTCAGTGATATCTTAGGTCAAAAATTGGGGTATGATAACTCCTATTAATAAAAATATATTAATCACATGCATTGATTTATCCTTACAAAGACACTCTAAAAAAAAGTGAAAAAATGATCTATTTTTTCCTCTACTTCCCTTCCCCAATTTTTTTTTTTGACGACAACATAATGAGACAATTTTCAATACTATCAACAATTTGAGACTTTTGTGTTGGGGAACACAATCTCACTTCAGTTAAGTTGGCGCATTCCTACATAAGAACAATTTTAATATTTATTCGTAAATGCAAAGGATGTATTTTGTCAACTCAACATAACTCATATACAATTTTTCATTGTCATTCGTCACCAAAGTCTAAAATTTGACGAATTTAAAATAATAGAGGTTGAATGGAAACATTCACATGATAAAGAATGACATCTAAAAATTATATTTTAAGATAAAAAAGTTAAACAAATGAAATTCAAAAACTAAAAAAATAGTTCATCATAATGTTGTAACTTTTCGGGATCCTACAAGTTTGATCATCACATTAGACAAAGAGAATCTACACAAATGAGTTTAATTAACGCCACTTCTTCACCCTAATCCTTATGAAATTAGGTATATGAGTCATATCACTTATATGTTTCTCAACATATACTCTTGCATTCAATGTGAAACTTTAACTCACACTTGACACATTGACATCTCTCCTTCAAGTATGAGACTTTCTGCATCCAAGATCTACAACCAAGAACCACTTATACTTCTCGGTGAAGTCGAACCGAGCTATGATAGCATGGTTAGACCTTATGGGAGAGCCAACATTGGTGTAGATCAACCAATTATACAGAGAGCAATCAGTGAAACGAGAATGATACCACATCTCCATCCAATATTATATGTATGACAAAATTCTAACTCGTTCCGAGCACGTGTTTCCATACTAATGCCTAATTAATGCCATATATTATAAAAACATATTATAAAATATGTGCATTTATATCACGCATATATTTGTACACCAAAAAAAAATATCACGTATATTTACTACAAAACTGTATAATAATAGGCATTGGCATTTATTTTAGTGTAATGATTTTCTTAACAATCAAAGTTAAGAAGTGTCATAAGAACATATGAGGAAAAAAACAAATTCGTCACTTTTTTTTTTGTGAATAAACAAATTCGTCACTTATCAGATCACAATAAAATTAGATTCATACATAAACAAACTATAGACAATATACCGACCATGATTCCTCCATTCAATCTTAAACGTGAACAAAATTATGCATGTCGTGAGTTGAATTATCTCTATTTTTAAAAGTACATTTACATATATGTCAATGGTACTCCCTTAATTTTTTTTTTTATCAATGGTACTTAAATTGAGTATTAATATTAATATATAGTAACAATCATGACTACCATGTTTGATATATCAATGGTACTCCCTTAATAAATAAGATCCTAAGAATGTTTAGTGAATAAATTTAATGTAATCCTAGTTGTGACGAGCATTGCTAGCTAATAAAATTGAGGCATTCCCAAAATTTGGAATTTGACCTCCATTCTTGTCCCTTCTCAGAATTATTTTTTCATTCTGACTGCCGACAAATTTTTATTTTAGACAAGTCAAACTAAGGGTATTACATTCTACACCTGTTGACAGATATTTTCTGTTTTAATTCTATCTTTGTTTCATTAAATCATATTCTTTACGATGAATAAAACTATGATTAGGTACCCTAAAAAACTATGATTAGGCAGTTTTTTTTTCTATATAAAAAAATAAAGTAAATATATATATAAAAATAAATACTCAACCCAGTGTATTAAGTTTTTATAAATTAAGAAATATCACTTTTCATATATTCCACTCAACCTCTGACTTCTTTATTCTATGTGAGACTCTCAATACACACGCCTTGTGCGTGAATATAAATGGTAGATAGTCTTCATATACTCTAATACCATATTAGATTTTTATATTGAGTTTAACCCTTAATTATAAAACCAACTTATAAGGTGCGAAATGTCACTCTTTATAAACTCTATTGATGCTCTATCTTTTTTTTTTTTGAAAGAATGATGCTCGATCTTTATTCTACATGTAATTGGATTTAGAGTGTGACATAGTAGTGGATTAATTTTGTTCTTAAGGTTTATGGTAAAGGAATTAATGAGCTTAAACTCTCCATCGTATGTAAACATCTTAGTTTTTGTTAATCATTCTTGTGGGACTCTTTAAATTTCCAATACTCCTCTCAAGTGTACTAATTAAGAATAGTTCAAAGGTACAAATGTCATTTCAAAACAAGATCCAAAACAAAAAATAAAGACATGATGAGACCCAAGAAACCAATCTCAAAACGCCATAAAACCCAAACACCAGTGATCCGCATACACCCTTGAGGTTGTGCAAATATAGTTTAAGTTTTATAGTTTTGAAAAAACACCATGTTTAAGGTATAATTTAAAGTGAAAAAATCATCCAAAAAAAATCTTATATCCAAAGACTAAATAGTTGCAATTCAAATAACATGCATCCTCTCACGCATAACTCTACCATAAGCAAACAAACCACCAATTACTAATGATCATGAGTCAAATCCTGATTTATAAGAACACAAGAAAAACTTCATCAACTCAAAATGCCATTCCACACTATTCTAAAACAAAGTCATGGGTTCTATCCTTGTTAAAGAATCATGATTGTTTTTGACATGCAAAAAAAGAAAATAAGATTGAAAAACGATTTGAACTTGAATTTTGTCAACATGAAATTTTGTCTCCTCCACTTGATTCAACTTGGAATAATTAGTTGAGGTCTAACAAAACCTATAGATGAATAATGTCTAATAAAAAAACAAAAAGGATAACATTTTGAAGTTGTCACAATTAAATTGTAACATATATAATATCAAAATCTGAATTAAGTCAAATATAGGAATATAAAGCATGAATCAACCATTACTATAGAAAAATGGAATATCATGAATCAACCAAAATACCCTTGAGTGCTATCCCAATCAACAATTAAATAATAAACAAAAGTTCAAAACAAACTTAATTTGCGGGCTAGTCAACTATATACACATCATTAATAAAATTATTATGGCATCATTATATATAGCCAAACATACTTATCCTAAACACAAATCATCATCTAGTTAATTACCATTTCCTTTGCATAAACCTCTTCATAACCATGAAAAGCCTTTTAAGTTTTCTTTTACTCATAGCAATCTCTTTGCTATCATTCTCAAAACCTTCCCTCACAATCTTTGTGAGTATCAATTGTGGATCCTCTAAATCATTCACTGATAAAAACAATATAAGATGGAGTGGTGATGATGATTACATTCAAAATGGTGTGCCTCAAGAGGTCTATTCATCAAGTTCTAGCCCATTAAGCACTCTAAGATATTTCCCAACTAGAAAGAAAAATTGCTATTCCATCAAAGTTCCAAAAGGTGAAAAAGTTCTTGCTAGGGCAAGCTTTTATTATGGAAATTATGATAATAAATTATCACCACCAGTGTTTGATCTTCAATTTGATGGTAACTATTGGGCCACTGTTAATACCACAAATTTTTATTATGTTGATTATGAAGCAATATATGTAACCAAAGGAAATTTCACTAGCATATGTGTTGCTCAAACAAAACCTAATCAATTTCCTTTTATATCATCACTTGAAATAAGAAGCTTGGATCCTACAATGTATAGTCATTTTGATACCAATCATGGTTTGATTTTGCAATGGAGATATGCTTTTGGTGGAAATGAAACTATAAGGTATTCCAAATTACTCCCTCTATACCTTTAATTAATGCAATATTAATTATTATTTAGTTAATAATATCATTACCTATTTATTGTATAGATAGAAATTGTTAGAGCGAGATAATAAGTAATTAATAATATTATAGGAAAAAGACAAATAATATTCATATATGAATGTCCAATTTATGAAATTTTGATATTTCAAATCATTGTTTTAAATTGCGGCCCGCGACTGCAATTGCAGCCCCACTATAAAGGGTTTTTAAAGTTTATGTAACGTACCTAAAAGAAAGTCGAAAAAGTCTATGTAACAATATTGCAACCGAAATTTCACTTTCACCCACATCGGCCACAATATAAAGTTTCTCAGCGTAATTGCAACTGCAACTTAAAACCATTTTTGACGCTATTGTTTGGTGCATTGATTGGAACAAACTAGGTATCCAGACGACATTTACGATCGAATATGGACACCAGCATACGGTATCCTACTTTCCGAAGTAAAAAGCGAGGAATCAAGCTTTGACATTAGCACAGCAGAAGATCATCCACCAGAAGCTGCATTAAAAAATGCTATTGTTTCATCAAGCACAAATGAATACATGCAATTCATCAATAGACTTCCAGCAGAGGAAAATGATGTTTATATAAATGCTTATTTCTCAGAAATAATGGAAAGTGCTTTTGGAAAAAGATCAATTCAGATGTATATAGATGACAAGCCCTTTTTGAGTCCTATAGTTCCTCCTCTTGGAAGTGTGAAAGAAGTGTATATTACCAATATTACAGCTTCAGCAAATACTACATTTGTTCTACAAGCTTCAGAGTCTTCTACTCTTCCTCCTATACTTAATGCTCTTGAAGTTTTTACAATAAGTGATGCATTCAATGCTGGAACTGATAGCAGAGATGGTAAGTGATTAAATTTTGTTTGGATGAACAGCTTATTAAATTAAGTACTTATAGTTTAAACGCGTATCATATAAGTGTTTATGTATAAATTATTTTTTTAACATAAAGTCAAACGATTTTCATATTAGCTATGAACTGTTATCATAAACTAACTTGGAAGAGTTTTTGAAAACAAGCTCAAAATAGGTTAATTAAATAAGATATGACTTGAAAATCGGTGTATAAATGGTAGACAATTTTTACCTTACAAACTGATTTTTATCGAGTCAATCCAAATTTTAAGATGATATCAAAGATAATCTAAGATCTCTTTGGCCACCCACTATTAGACAGCTCGGTTCATGGTCGAGATGTCCACTTGTAGGCATAAAAGGGATGTCTTGAGACTCACACTGAATAAATGGTGGGGAGTCTTCAGCTTATAAGTCAATTTTTTTAAGAAAACTTATAAATCGATTTTATAGAGTTGTGCTATGTCTAACCCAAATTATAATGATGACAAGATGATAAAATATATTTAGATGTTTGCGTAAAACTTATTTATACTAATTTACAATGAGTTCCTTTTATTTTTCAATTAACTTTATATTTGTGTTTTATTTTGTCAAATTAGTGGAAGGTTTGTTACAACTTAAGTTGGCATTTGAAGTGCTTGTGGATTGGAGTGGAGACCCTTGTCTACCATATCCTTATAGTTGGGATTGGATAAAATGTACCTCTGATGCCAAACCTCGTGTAACAGCATTGTAAGTAATTAATATCACTTTAATATATAAATTTCATAAACTATGTATATAATATAATAGCTACTAATATTTTAATTTTTTTGAAGAAATAATAGCTACTAATAATTTGGTATATGACTTAAAAATATAGGTATCTTAGTGCTTATGAGTTGCAAGGCACTCTTCCAGATTTCAGTTCCATGACTGCACTTGAAACAATGTGAGATATATACTTACAAAAAAAAAATGCTTTGTTTTGTTCTATCGACACCCTCCGGTCACTATTATAAGCAAAAATCTACATTTTAGATTCATTCAATTAACGATGTATATAGTCTTTATTATAGACTATATACATCATTTAATGAATGTATCTAAAATATTGATTTTTGCTTATAATAATAATAACGACCAGAGGGTGTATTTTGAAATGATTAACCAATAGTTTATTATATTATATTGTATATCTGATATATTAAAGTTTTATGTGTTCCAGTGATTTGCAAAATAATACTATTGAAGGACCTATTCCTAATTTCCTAGGCCTTTTGCCTAATCTTAAGACATTGTAAGTTTCATTTTATTCACATTTTTGTTTCAACAAATGCAACACATTATTTGAGTTCAACAAAATGAAAACATTTTTTTTCTTGATTCATGCAGGAACTTGTCTTACAATAGGTTCAATGGTTCTATACCTGCATCTTTGGTGAATAAGAAAATTGAAACTGAGTAAGTTGAAATTCTCTATTATTTTCCTATTGCATTAGAAAATGGAAGGAGAGGTTGGAGAAAAATTGAGAGGAATATGTAAGATTAAATGATGAATCTATTATATGAAATTAGAAAATACTTGCTTGTTGAAGCCATTATCGTCAACCGATTCTAATTTCATTAAGTAAATGTGTTCTAATCTTATGTACTGAACCTTCGATATTTTTTACTTTCATTATCGTTACATAAGTAGTTCTGAATGCCACATTTTCATCAAATATTGTTTTCTTACTAATTATTCATCTAAAACATTAGATATATAGATCGTTTTGTTTATAATTTATTTGTTGCTCAATGTTTTTTTTAACAATTTTTCTGGTTATATAGTTTCTAACTTTAACTAATTTGGTTATTTTTAGCACATCAAATAATTGTCTATCGGGAATGAAGTGTCAACCTCTCAAGGCATCGTCACCAAGTAAGCAAACATCATCGCCACCACCACCTCAACTTATTTTAGGTGATGAACCAAATATAATTGGTTCGCCGCCGCCACCACCTCAACTTATTTTAGGAGATGACCCAAATATAATTGATTCACCACCTTTTCCAGAATTTCGTTCAGGGGATGCATCAGTGGGAAATGGAAGCTTGAAGAGCAACAAACTAAACATATTATTCATACTAGCTGCACAAACTTTGCTACCAATGGTTTTCACAAAGTTTATATGAAACACTTTTTTGTTTTTTCATATATGTTTTTTTGCATGATTATGAATATTATCAAGCAAGTCATGTATTGGGTGTCTCTTCTAAAGATTTAAAGTTGTTTCCAATTAATTTCCTTAATGTAATTTTTACACATACACGTGTGTGTGTTTGAATGATAAGGCGAGGTTGCAAGTATTTTGTATGCCATAGAACTCTTAATTACATATTTCTTTTTTGACCCATTAAATAAATATTTCTATCTTGGATTAGTTACTACTATATGGTAAAAAGAACGGATATTTTTTTCAATGAAAAATAATATATGATAAGTTAGATGATAACTTATAATGATGATTGGTTTAAAGTTTATAACTCATAGTTGATGATTGATCTTGACGACCGATAGAATAATTGAAGTGTTCGGTAAAATTAACGTTAAAAAATTAAAAGAGTATTGTTAATTAAAATAAAAAATTATGGTGATTGGTGGTTTTAAGTTTATAACTCATAGTTGATGATTGAGATTGACGACCGATAGAATAATTGAAGTGTTCGGTAAAATTAACGTTACAAAATTAAAAGAGTATTGTTAATTAACAATAAAAAATTGAAGTTGTGGGATGCAAAATATGTTAAGTTAGTCCATGTTATGTGCTACAATGTTGATGCAAAATAATTAAGTTCTAAAGAATTTCTAAAATATCAAAATAATAAATTTATCAAAATAATTTAAATGCTAATTTTGTTTATAGTTTGATTCATATTTCTTTTTGAGGGGTTTGATTCATATTTTGTCAATTAAGAAGTTGTGGGACACATGTTTGAACTAGGTCCCTTTAATAAAATAAAAAATGTTTGAACTAGGTCAAAGACTGCTTATTTGCAAATCCGTCTTGCAGTCGAAAATGACTTTTTTGCCATAAGTTGAATTATTTAATAGTGCATAAGAACGTGGAATGCAAGAATAGGTAGTTGTTTTACTTTTATAATAATAAGGATAAGGAAGAGTAAAATAGAACAACGATCATTGTATTGTATACTAACTAATTTGTTAATGGCCTACACCAAAATCAGATATTTTAGATGCCTTCACATGAAAACCACATAATAGTAGTTTCTGTGCTCTTTCACACGTTTGGGATCCACAAACCAAACATTTAGTAGAATATAGAATAATGGATATTCCACAAACCAATTGAAGAAATGAGCAAGCTTATACTTAACTAAAGAGTGTTAGATATTTTTCCCGTAAATACATTTGAGTTGGTGGCTCCCATGTATATTACATCATAGTGGTTGGAGTTTAAATCATAGATTCTTCAATGTAAAATAGTTAAAATGGAATTTCAATAACCAAACTTTTTTATTTACCTTCATATAAGGTATACCAGAGAGAAGTAAGATAAAAATCAAGTTACATCATAAACTAGTAAGGAAGACCTGAATGAAAGTGAAAAGAACTATTACTAAAAATTTAAAGGATTAGTCCACCACAAATGATAGTTAAAAGCAAGATTTTTGTACTTCGCTTTCAACCAACCAAAAAATTGTGCCTTTATGTTGTCAAGTGAGTGGTGAATAGTATTTTGTGAATTTTTGAAGATTCTTGCATTTTTTTTCATTCAATAAAATCCAAAAAACCCAAATTAAACGAATAATGTCTTTCTTGCGTTTAGAAAAGCCTATGAAGGAACCAAATTGAGCAAAATGATCTGAAATATTAAATGGCGTAACCAAGACAAAGCCTAACCAATATTACACGACAAACCAAATTTGACGGAAAAATCGGGATGAAGAAATAAATGACAGGTGTCCTCTAGATTACCACATCCCCCCAACACATTGATGAGAAGTATCCGAAATCACCCCTTTCTTTACCAAATTGTTGTTGATTGGTAGACAGTTGAGAAGGAGGCGCCACGCAGAAAGATTGACTTTGAGAGTTCAAACAAGCACCACTCTCCCTCAGTTGCTCCTCTTCCCACGTCCGTAAAGGCATGTGCCACTTCCAAGCTTATCCGCTCTCACCCACCCTAAATACTCCATCTCAACAACCGTAGCTATTTTGTTATCAGAAAACTCAAAAAGGCGACTAGATCTATCTTTCAAGGTCACACATTTCACCCACGGTTTCCACCAAAATAAAAAGGAATTACCAACACCCACCCTGTACACACAATTATCGTCAATTCAACTATCTACAACTGTACTAACATCACGACCATTGCTTACTAAATGACTCACACTATTATCGTTTGTGATAATATTATACTCCTTCCATCCCTATTCGTAAGCCCTCTTTGTTTTTTTTTTCTTCACATTTCTTAAGAAAAGTTGTTAGTGTAATTAATGTGTCTATTTTGTGTGTTAATATTATCAAATTGTCATTTGTTCGTATCTGTATTAAATTTGACTTTTCATATTTCAAAGCAGATTAGTAGTATTAATTAGGGGTATGTTTAAGAAAAGAAGTAATAAATATATCTAGTAGTTTAAAAAGAGTTCAATTTAGAGACCTCAAATAGATACTTAAATATAGAGACTGACAAAATATTAAATTAAAAAAAATTACTAAAGTAAATACTCTTATGTTAATCCTAGTAATAAGTTCCGACCATAATTTTGTTTTACGCCCCTGACTGTTAGTCTGTAACTGTAACAACACTTTACCTTTCTCTCTCTAAAATCCAATCTCTTTCTCTCTCTCTCTCTCTCTCTAGGGTTTCATCATCATCATCCATATATTATCTCTCCCATTTCCCACAAAGCACGCTTCAAAGTCTTAACCTTCATTCACATTTCGTTCCTTTTTTCTTCGTTCATTCAATGGAAGCCACACGCACGGCGTTAAACTTCACGGCAACTGTTCTTCCGTCATCTGCACGGCCGTGTAAGCCGTCAATGTTCGCCGGAAGATCCACCGTCTCGCTTTTCCGTTCCAATTTGCCGTTCTCCTGTAAGGTATCAAATCATTTTCTCATTTTCTTTTTCTTTCTTTCAATTATTTATTTAATTATTTTTCGATTTTTTATTTTGATTTGTGGTTGTTATGAATGCATGTTCTGTTTAATGAGTTTGATGAATTGCATGTTGAAATTGATGGTTTGGTTTTACTTTTTTTTTTTTTTTGCCTATGCTTGTTGTTAATTTCGAAAAAATAAATAAGTATGGAGAAATCTTTGATACTCTGGAGTTTGGTTGGATACTGTTGCTCGAATAAACAGTCAATTTTGTTGCTAAACTATCGCTCTCACTCTGTTGCACCGACACTTTTGATTGAAGGTCCGTGTCCAACACCAACATAAGACGGACACTTATTAAATTGGATTGTGTCATTTTCTTAAGTTTTTATCGTTATTGATGTGTCATTACCGGTGTGTTAGTGTTGTGTCCGGTCCGATGTCCTTGTCTGGGTTCATGCTTCATAGCTCTCTCACCAATTTGCTCCCTAAACTATTAAAACCGTTTAAAAATGTTAAATTATACTCGCATCTATCAATATGAGAGTCCTTCAATTAACCGGTTTAAGGACTAAATTGATGAATGAGAGTACAATATAAGGACTTTTAGTTGATTTTAATAGTTTAGATACCAAAAAATCGGTGAGAGAGTGATGATTTAGGGATTGAATTGATTGTTTATCGAGTGCTGGTACTTCGTACGAATTCATTTGAATGATGTAAAGGATTAGTTTGATAATAGATCAAGATAGAGGATAGAATGATGATAGGGATCATTTTGATTTAGGGACTAAATTGATGAATGAGAGTACATTTTAAGGACCTTTTAGTTGATTTTAATAGTTTAGAGACCAAAATATTGGTGAGAGAGTGATGAAGTAGGGATTAAATTGATTGTTTATTCGAGTACTGGTACTTCGTATGGATTCATTTGAATGATGCAAGAGATTAATTTGATAATAGATCAAGAAAGAGGATAGAATGTGATTAACATTTAGCAATTCTAGGTACCTTTTTGGAATATTGTTAATAAAGGGGATGAAGTTGGTAGTTGTTCCATTCCAACATAAAGTACGCTACACCACCTTATGACGTATTGTCCTCTTTAGGTGTAAGTCCTGTGCGGTTTTGTCCTTGATAAAAGATGCCTCGTTGGGTGGAGGAGCGTGGGTGTTGTATATAAACTTCTCTTGGCCTCAATTCCGAGGCAATGTGGGCTTTTATTTTAAGGTGTATCAGAATAATAGTCTTACAATTTTTGCGACTAAATTTGGTCTTCATTCAAAATAAATAAATTTAAATAATCCAACCATGATTTCAAGTCTTCTAACTAATAACATTTTGTACAAGTTGAAATAAGCTTTTGCATATCAACAAACATACTTTGATCTAACTTAGCCACGTATGTATGGGATTTTTTATTGGTAGATTCCAATACTTTTCACAATCGAGAAGTTTCTTTTAGTCTGAAACTAATCCAAATTTGGCCTTGCTGATGATGTATTGGATGAAGAGGAACTTGAAATTTGATTTGAAGCTGATGCTGCTTGTTATGTTATCTATAATTTGCTTGCTTGGTATGAGAACAAGAATCATAAGTTATCTAATAACTTGTTTTAACATGTTTTTGTAATACTTTGGTTTTGTGGTACAGCTCAGTTTTTTTAATTTAAAAATTACTGTTGATGTTCAATTTGAATCTTGCGTGAAAGCTGATTTGAGATACTTTTGTTTTTCTTGTGAACATTTGATGTTTGACACCAGTTCTATATTGCATTTATATTTGATTGGAGTTATTGTCTTGACAAACAGCCATGGTGTTCATTGTGCTCCCACTAAATTAACGTATTCTATTTTAATACATGAGATTTGAGGGATTATTTTTTTGCTTGCTGATTGTTTTTGGTGGTTGGTAGTTGCACACTTCTGTACCTAACTCCAAGCAAGGCAATGGGAGGAGATTTTCTATTGGAAGTAGAAGGGGTCTTGTGGTTCGAGCTGCATCATCATCTACAGGGTCATCTGGATCAAGTTCTAATATTGCCCCACTAAAGCTCGAATCTCCAGTAGGGCAGTTTCTCTCACAGATTTTGGTTAGTCACCCACATCTCATGTCTGCTGCAGTAGAAAGGCAGCTAGAGCAATTCCAAACCGATCGTGATGGTTATGAACTAAAGGAAAAACCTTCTGCTTCAGGAACTGACTTAGTTTTGTACAGGTTTGGTCTATACACGATGATATCTGATATTTTGCTTTATCACCACATATGTTCTTAAATCTGAGAAAGTTAGTTTCTTGCTTATTAGTCAAACTTAGATTAAAGGTCTTTAATTGATCCATTAATTTTTAGATGCGACATTTTACATAAATATTTCATAGTATATTTACTTGTGCCTGTTTGAAGGTAAAATCTTGGCTATTAGCAACCTATTAGTGTCCCTCTATCAGTGGCAATATGCACTTCATTTTAAATACCACATCAAAAGTGGGGTGCTGACCATTTTTGCTGGGTTCCAAAATTTTACAGGAGAATTGCTGAGGTAAAGGCGAAAGAGAGGAGAAAAGCTATAGAAGAAATAGTGTACACATTGGTCGTGCAGAAATTTATGGATGCCAATGTTTCTTTAATACCCTCCATAACAGCAAATCCATCTGGTCAAGTTGATTCATGGCCAAGCGAAGATGGGAAACTTGAGGATCTTCACTCGCCTGAAGCCTATGAGTTGATCCAAAGCCACTTGGCTCTCCTTCTCGGCAACCGATCAGGGGATTCAAAATCTGTAGCTCAGATCAGCAAACTAAGGGTAGGACAGGTCTATGCTGCGTCAGTAATGTATGGATACTTTCTCAAGCGTGTTGTCCAACGGTTCCAGCTGGAAAAGACAATAAAAAACCTACCCGATGCAGCAGAAGAAAATACTATTAGCCAAACTTTGGAAGACGAAACAAAAATCGGTGGTCTTGAGTTCCCTTCTCAAGTTATGTCCCACCCCGAAGTCCCTGCTTGGCTTGAGAGTGGCATCGGTTTGGGTGCAAATGGCCAGGAGATAACAGTGTCTAGGTTGCGCTCCTATATGATGTCCTTTGATATCGAGACATTACAGAGATATGCAACGATTAGATCCAAAGAGGCCGTCAGCATCATTGAGAACCATACAGAAGCATTGTTTGGAAGACCGGAAATTGTTATAACACCAGAGGGAAAAATCAACTCTTCGAAAGATGAAATCATCAAAATTAGCATTGGTGGTTTGAAAAGACTTGTTTTAGAAGCTGTTACTTTTGGTTCTTTTCTTTGGGATGTTGAGAGCTATGTCGACTCAAGGTACCATTTTGTCCTAAACTGAGTTCTGCTCACTCCATGCATCCAAGGGGGAAATGGGAAATTTTTTCCTTCTGGCTTGGTACCGAGTACTACTGACCAATTTTTATTGGCACAATTGAAGTCCAAATACTTTTCACTGATTGGTGTTGTATATAATGGATTTGGCTTTCAATGAGAATGAAAAGTTGTCTACAAAGTCGGATGTTTGCTTATGTATTTGTTAAGTTTTTGTTCGCACATCATATCCTTCCTTGCAAATAAATTCACAGCTTTTGTTAGACGTGATTTTATCACAGTTTATCATTAGTTGTTTCATTGCATTCTCTTCTTTCCTTCTTTATTATCTTTTACAATTGAGCAAATAGTGAAAGATATATATACAAGGACTTTCCAGAAGGTCGCTCTTTATTTGATGGCAGATTATCATTAGTTGACCCAAAAGTCTGGGTATAAGGAGAGGATTGTGTTACTCCTCGACAATCAACGTAAAATTTTGTTGAATCTCTAGCTAACCCACTTAATGGGATGAGACTTTATTTGACTGCATATTATTGTAGCCTTGCTATATGTTGTTGGTCCCAAACCCAAGGAGAAGGAGAGGGTTGTTTATACCTTTACAAACAATGTAAATTTTTGTCGAATCTCTAGCCGATCCACTTGGTGGGATTAAGCTTTTGGTTGTCGATTGAAATAATGTAAAAATAATGTAAAGTGAAATAACTGAAAATTTTAGTAAAAATGTATCAAATATAAGTAGTTTTGAGAGTGGATTCTCTAATGTTCGACAAAAAATGAGAGTCGTCTAAATATTTGATGTCCTTTTTGTCTCAGAGAATATAATAATACATATTTCTTGTAGAAATGATATTAGAGAGCCTCAATCTATTGCTGGCTTGAAAATGTTTTCCTTATCCAAAGTGTAAGTAAGATCCCCATCTCTTACAATGGATCTGCAAACTTAGAATGGTTTGGCTCTAGAAATAATGAGAGCTAAACCAACTTTTTTAAATTACAAAATGTTACCTTTGAATTATACAAGAAACAGACAAGACTTCTACAACATGACGAATCAACTAAAGATTGAATACGGATTATAAGAAAAATACAAACTAAGAGGACATTCATATTATATGTCTGACACACCTCAAATAAGATTATCTTCGATGCACTTTCACCACCAAGTCACCAACACAAAAAGATGAAACAAATGTGGATAACAAGAAATATTGGCTAGCTAGTTTATAAGTAAATGAAACAGTTTATATTATATAGCCTCAAGCAAAATAAAAGTATGCCTCAGCTATATATTGCCTCAAGTGCTTTTTCTCAATTACAGCCCATAAAATTGACCACTAAATGCTGGCTCTTCAACATTTTCTTTGGTATAAAATTCCATCATATTCCCCTCCTCATTGCTTTAACTAATTTCACACTCTAGAATTCAACCATTGAATTATATCTTCAGTGATATCCTCTCTTTCAGGTTCAAATAGTAGATCATGTGAAAATCCTTCATACAATTTGATACTTTTGTCACTTGATGCAGCTTCTTCATACAATTTTAACGAGGCAGTTGGATCAGTCACACAATCACCGGTGCCGTGTAGAACAAGAAATGGAACTTTCATTTTTCTTAAATTTTGCTGCAAGTAGCTTGTAATTCGAAGAATCTCATAGCCAGTTCGTACTCTAAGTGATCCGGTGCATACTAATGGGTCTGAATATTTCGCAATAAGAGCCTCCGGATCTCGACAAACTGGCAGCCCTTTCTTGTATGCAGAATTACATTTTAGTGTTGGCAGCAATAATGATGCTATTGGAGCAAGTACCTGTCATGACGAAAGTATAGAGATGAATAGTGGTGGTACACACGAGTTTGACAGTTATTTATGCACTCACAAAGTTATACAACCGTCTAATCATGTTTTACGATGTAGATGAACACAACTTATTAATATCATGTATATTTGAACACCTTAATATTTTAGTTAATAATCTTTAATATCGTGGTTAATTACGCCTTTGATCCATAAACTATCCGCTAAACATAGTTAATGATATATTTAAATTGTGCTAGGAATCTAAATTGTTGTCAAATTTGCGTTAAAATATCATTTTGTATACCATCATTATACAGTTATCAAACTTTAGATATATTCTGATATCTGCATGTACGTACTATAATCACTTAAATCGAAAATTTGGACACAAGCTGCAGCGTATGCTTACCACCAAAAATGGATGAGAAGTCTCCACTCCCACTGCAGGTGATGTGAATGTAGCACCAGCTATGCAAGCTTCAATCTTTGAATCAAGAAGTGCCTATAATATGTATAGTAATGAATACATTATACTCAATTCAATTGGTTGTTCAAATTTTTCTCCTAAAGGTAAGTTTAAAAAAGATTATACCTTAAGAGTGATTGCTGCTCCTGTTGAGTGTCCGTAGCAGAAACATGGAAGACCAGGATTTTCAGTTATAACCTTCTCAATAAATACTTTCTGTTTATAAAAAAAATACAATGATATATATCAGAACAATGATAACTCAAGTAGCAACATACAGTCCATACTTAAATATAAATCACAATCCCTTTTAGGCCCTGTTTGGATAAGCCTATAGCATAATCACGTAAAGATACGTGCTTACTTATAAGTCATTTCTATAGCAGAAGATAAAATAAAGTCATCCTGTTTTCATAAAAGATATAAACTATTATCATAAGCTAACCTGAAGAGCTTATAGAAATAAGGTAAAAACAACTTATGAATATCTCAAACGGTTTCCATCTAAGAAGCACTGACAGACATGGACAGGCGGACATGACACGGACACTGACAGATCGATGCTGGTAAATAATATGAAAAAATAAATGAATTGAATATAATCACGAGTGTCAGTATTATATCGGTGTCGGCCACTAACACGTGTCAAACACTGAACCCGTCTTCGATCATAAGTGTCGGTGTGTCAGAGATTCTTGTGAGCTCTATCAAACGGTCTCACAAGCACTTGTGTCAATAGATAGCCTCAAATAAGTCAATCCAAACAGGGCCTTAGTTATAGATTATCCAACAAAATATCTGGAGGTTCATCGACATACCAAATCAGAAACTGCATGATCAAGAGAATGGACATATCCATGCAGACCATCACTGCCACCATGACCTAAAAGATTAGCAGACATCAGTTAAACAAAATCAGGTTTGAGCAAAAGTGAATGGAACACAATCTATCCGATTAGACAATAGAACATACAAGGTTTCAAAACAGACTTATATACAGCACATATCCTTATGAAGGCAACACATCCAATGTTCATGAAACTGTCATATCATATTCTTAATTATGTTTTTTTTATAGGAAAATGTTAGCAATGTTAGTAGTTATGTTAGTTTCCGGGAATTGAACCCGAGACCTCCTCCTTCTAACTCTTTATACGTCCTTTAAAGTTAGAATTTAACTTCGACTGCAGAAAACTTAATCAATGTTTTTACTTTTGAAGGAGGAAAATTGATTGCACAGGTGTAGAAATGATTTCGAAATGTTTCAATGTTAATGAGTAGACTTGATTTTTACTCTAGAATTGATTCTAATTTGAAGCTTTCACATCTACAATTGATTTTTAGCCTTGAATATATTGTTCAACCCTACATAAAACACTTTACATTCAGCTCACTCTTATCCATAATCAATTTTACAGAATCAAGTCATTCAAAATTAATTGTCACGACAAAACCAAACACACGACCAAGTATTCTGTCTTTATTCAATGCCAAAACTTATTCACAATCAATGTCATGTCGAAATCCTCATCTGTGAGGCACCTAGGTAGGTTAACTAGGTCAGTCCTATAATCTCTAATGAAACACCAAAAAATGTTCAGATAAGAAAGTGAAAGAACACTTATCTGTGTAAGACTCATGAATTTAATAATCTTAAACATGAGTCAGACACAATTCACACAGATGATAAGCTTACTTATATACAGGAGCTTCACATGTTACGTTATCGCACAAATACGCATCTTCCTGCAACATCCAAATATAGATGCATGTTGAAGAATGATGGTCACTAAACTATTAAACAAAATGAGTATCATGTAAACATAGGATGACATAAAATTCGTCAAAACAAATTTTTTTCACAGTTTCATATTGTTTGAATTAACAGCTTAATTTACTGCTTATAACATTAGTGCTTATGTCTAAGTTATTTTTGTAACAAAAAATCAAGTGAAGTCAATTTTTTTAATATGAGCTATGAAGTATTTTCATAATCTATCTTGGAGAGCTTCTGGAAGTCAGCTCAAAACAACTGATGGCATGTCATAAGTTCTCTCAAATGTAATGCCAGAAGATAAGGTAGCTCAAGTAAGTCTATCCAAACAGACCCTTAAAAATCGACATAACTTCAAAGACAGACAGATCCCCTAGATGTTAAAATGCTCAACATAACACCGACACTTCAAATGGAAGGCATGTCTGCTGTTACACCGATACATGTAGTTACATTCACTCACTTCTATTTTCTCCAATTATTGCCGATGTACGTGCTTGTTCTTCATAGAAAATGCTTTAATGGGTTATAAATAAATAATCCAGTATTTAATTATACAAAGCACATGACTTTTGCAAATTGAAATTAGCCAAATCGGTACATCCATTTGCACAATGAAGAATTTCCAAGAAAATTGCTAGCCAATCTCTCTGGTACTTCTCTATCCTTAATTAACTATAAACACAAAAAACCACCGAGTTCTAGCGCAAGTGATTGTTGCGCAGTGTATGTGGCTGTTTGAAACTCCGGTGGTAACAAATTTGATTCCTACTGATCAAAGAACAAATTAACTAAAAAGAAAATTTGACAAGTCTACCGTAGAAACTATACAAATATTGGTCAATGAATCATCCTCAATACCAAACAACGTAAATGTGATGTAATGACAAGATCATACAGAATGTAAGTTATATTAGTAAGATTCATATAATCTTCACTTTAGCCTAATAGAGAAACAAAAGGAACTAGTATCAAAGTGATGAAGCATAAGTTAAAAAGCTACTACCATTTTTCAGAGTTAATACAAGCTTAATAATTATAATTTGGTTCTTACTCACCAATCCAATCCATCCCATAAACCTTGTAGCCATTAGCATTCAACTGCTTTGCAAAATTACTATATCTTCCACTGTTAAAAACAAAGGAAAATGACTTTAGGAAATTAAGAATCAAAAGAAAAAACTGAATGACATAAGAACTAGAAATTGTCTGAAATTACGAACCTGTGTTCATTAAGACCATGCATAAGAATAACAAGTCCCCTGCACAAAGTAGGTAACATATCAGTCAATACTGTAAAATAGCGACGCTAAAAGACTTTAGTATATAGAAGAGTTTGAACTAATTGCTATTGTTCTGCAATTCGCTATTTAGTACTTATAATGGCCGTTGTTTGAAATTCAAACTTCAAGGTATTTAATAAAAACATGAATACTATGCTGATTGCAATGGACAAAAATTGTGAATGTCATGCTTTTGTTTTTGTCAATAAAAACAAAGCCAAACCCTACCTAGTGGAAAATTGATTGACTATTGTTTGTTGTTTTTATGCTACAACTAAATTATTTGTTTTCAAGATATAAAAAATTAACAAGGCAGAATGTGCAATCAACATAAGACATTTACAGATACCACGTATCAAGGTTTCAAAAAACGGTCCACAACCGCGATTTTGGATATGGTGTCAAGATTTGCTTATGTCACTATAACTGCAATATCAGCAGCATCACCTATACTGGACCACAATTAAGGGACCATGACTTCAATTAAGTAAGGGACCTCTCAAATAATTTTACCTAAAAACAAGGACAGAAATTAAAATTTCTGGAAACCAACAAAACAATCAAGAGATCAACCATTATGATTATCAGGAGAAAGCTGAAATATACACATAAGAAACAGGACATTCACCATGAAACAAACAAGGCCTTATTTTTCCATTTTCCTGATTTTGTAGCTGTCACAAAACTTTTCTCTTTCTTCTCAAATCATAAACTATGAAGCACATATATGGACACGTTGACACCGCTAATAATTTGAGAAAATCGCATAATTCAATATAATTATGTGTCGGATACAACACGTGTCTGATACGGAGACACGCCTAATTCAAGGAGTGTCTGTGCTTCATAGCTCATAAATCATAATTTTTTAAACACAAGGTCAATAGAATGAAACAAGATTATTTTGATTATTATAATAATGACAAAAACTATGATTATTGAAGAATCCAAACCAATAAACATACCTAATCTTAACAGAAAGAGGAGTCCAACATTGTGTGAAAATTGTATCACCCCTTTTGGTCCCAAAAAGCCAATACTCCCTCAAACATTTCTCATCACCATCCTCCAAAACTCTCCTTATAGCCAATTCCCTCCTCATCATATGATCCAACACCTTCATGGCAACCACACCAACACCACCACCACTCTTCCATGGCACAATCTTTGCCGGAACGCGCACCACCGCGCCTTTCCGGTGATGATGACAACACTCATGATTTTGAATCTTCTCCTCTTTTTCAACAGGTGATACCCTTCTTCTCCCTCTAAATGGTAACAAAAGTACCATAACCATAGCTGATATTAACACATAAAGACTCTTCAATGCTCTTAATGAAAAATAGGCGCTTTCTTTTAACATAAACGCCTCAGTAGCCATTTTTTCTTGTTGATTCAGTCACCCTTTTGAATTCTCTCAACAATTCTTTCTTCAAAATATTTATTTTCTTCTTCCAAAAAATCATAAAAATTCATACAAAGGAAGAAAAAAAAAAGAAAAAAACAACAGATGTTTTTATGTTGGTCTTAGGTTGTTATTATGGTAAAAATAGTTTTGATGTTTTTGCCAAATATAGCAAACCTAAAACTGGATATTAATTATTTTCAGCAAATATAATAAACCTAAAACTGGATATTAATTATTTTCAGCAGAAAAATATTAATATGAATGAAGATGATAAGAAACAAGAACGTAAGAGAAGATATAGCTATAGAATAGAATCAATGTTTTGTGTTTGTTTTTTTGTTTCGGTTGATGAAAAACCTATGTTTGTATTTGAAGATGTTCTTGTTTTTTGTTGTAAAATATGATATGATTAGAATTAGAATGGAAGTGTTTTTCTTTGTTGTTTTGAAGGTGCTGTAGAATGATGATGATTGGTTTGAGGGAGTGGCACATGTGATGTGAGGGAGAAACGTTGGAATGAAGAAAGTATATAAAGATGACACATGGAATTCGAGAACATTTTTCGAGGAGAGAAGATTGAGATTAATATGAACCAGTCAAAAATTATTATTATATGTTTCATCTAGAATCGTCCTTGAAATATGGGGCGAATCGCTTATCAATTTTGTTTAGATTTTGTCTCATCATGTCACGCTTTTTTTGTTCAACCATTGCACTAATGTCACAATCACATTATCATATCATCGAAATTTATTTAACTAATAAGTGGCTATAAATTTGATGAATCTATGAGGTTGATTAATCATGAGTTTATTGTGCTTACATATGCTTGCTATGAAGCGATGTCTCTTGGAGGGACACGCTCGAGCATCAGGGAGCCATTCTTGAGGGTACCTGTGCCTTTAGGAATGTAGATGGTCCATAATTCCTCAAGCACGAGTCTTGGGCAAGGCGAAGTGCTGAGGGCGTCTGAACGAGTTGGGTTATTTTGAAGATTGCTAGGGTGAGTCGTTTGGTATATGATCAAACGACTTAGATTTCATGACCTTTCGTTGGTAGTGACGTGTTCGAATCATTGCGCTTGTTGACACGTGTCTCCAATCGCTGTTAAGTCCAGCGCGATTTTCGAGGCGACTTTAAATGATGGGTTTATAAAGGGTTTTGTCTCTTCTCTTCTTCCGTTTTTCATTTACCCTTTCTTCGCCTTTTTTTGCTTATGGACTTTCTCCTTCAACTGCGCGAGCTCTCTTCGGTTGATTTCTGGAATCTCGAAGCCTTTTCTTAATATCTTCCAGGTCTTCTCTTGTTTCCTTACTCTCACTTTTCGAATTTCGCATTTGTGTAGGGATGGTTTTGATTAAAGAGTGTGACGAAATGGGTAGGATTATATCTCCAGTTACTAGTGGTGAAAAATCTAGGTTGTGGGAAGATAGCATGAACCATGCAACCATGCAGATGGATCAGTTAACTGGGCTGTTTTTGAACAGGGCTATTTTGGTTACACGATAATAGGTGATTCGTCGAGTAGTAGTGGTAGTGATAGCGATAGCTCCAACAGTGATTGTGTTTTCATGTATTCTACTTCAGGACCAGATCTTAGGAAGGATGTTTGTTGCTATATTCCTTCACAACCATTTCGTAGGGCAAATGACATATATCTTATGTCCTCGAGTGATTCGGCAATTGAAGCTTTTGCAGAAGATGTTCTTCGGCCCGTTTCCCTTTTTACTGAGCCGAAAGACATTACCTTTTTTTGGAGTAAGTTGACTATCTCGTCCACTGGGCATGAGGAAGATGTAATTGTGACACCCTACATTCCAGGCTAGAAGGTTTGTATTCAATGCCCCAAGGGTGTGAAAGACGAAATGTACCATATGTATATCGGGGTCTTGGAGGAGTTCAGGGTGAAAATTCCTTTCACTCCTTTTGAGATGGATGTGCTGAAATTTTTCAACGTGGCGCCATCGCAAATCCAGCTTAATAGTTGGGCGTTCATCCGTGGCTTTGAGATTGTTTGTGAAGCCTTAGAGTTGGAACCTTCTGTTGGTGTCTTTTTTTACTTCTATGGTACGAAGGGTGTAAACAAAATGTCGTGGGTTTCAATTAGTGCTCATCCTGGTAAGAAACTTTTTCCCACTTATGCTTCGAACTTTAAAAAGGATTGGAGGGAAATATTTGTTAGGGTGCAGGGGGCGCCTGGGTGTTCTGAAGCTTCCGTGAAGGCGGATGGAAAACCAAAGTTCCTTCTTTGTTGGACGAGTACTCTGGTTGTTGTGATAAGTTATGATTTTGGTAAGATGACGCCCTATGAACAGGGCGATGTGTACCTGCAGTGAATACAATAATAGATTCTAGGATTTAGACTGTTTATGTGATGCCTTGAGAGTGATCCCGAGGGGGTATTTATAGCCCTTGTGGGCTTGTTTTCACGTGACTTAAGCCCCAAGCAAGTTGGGCTAATTCATTTTACGAAGATCTAGATGCTTCTAGAAGCTAGTTAAAGCGGCACCTCTGGAAGGGCGCACCTAAGCCTCAAGAGCCCTTCTGAAGGGCACATAAGCCTTTCGAGAGGGCTTTCAGGCCTTTAAGAATATATTGACGGTCCAAAATTCACCTATGATTACTAGAGTATTTTTCGGAGTTTGAACCCACTTCTCAACATATTATGCAATGTTTTTATTAACTAAACTCACAAGGATTGTTATGTCATATCCTTAAAAAAAAAAAAATTTTGTTATGTCATATATTTAACGGTTCAACCCAAGAGTGCTTAGATGAGATGACACAGATCTCTTATAGCTTAACTAAGGTCCAGGATTTAAATTTAGTCTTAAACATGCATCAGTTCAAGAGATTAGTCTCCGTAGTTACGCGCGGAAGATACCCGTTTTATACAAAAAAAAATTAACGGTTCAACTATTTTTCTCATATCTATTTCTTCTATATCTACCTGCATCAAGGTCTCCGTCTTTCTGTTTGTATTGTTAAGCAACATTTTTTTGTTTGTTACAATTGTTAATCAACGATGCTAAAAAATAATTGAGTGAAAGATAAATTTAAATGAAAAAATGTTACACTAAACTTTTACTATTTTTTCTTTTTGTTAAGTAGCCTAATATCAAGAGCTCACACAATTTAATTATGAAGAAGTTGAGTATCTGAGGTTCGAACCCCAGCTCCCGTATATAATATGTAATATTTCTATCAACTGAGCTAAACTATCACTATTTTTTTATATATAAGGTTAAAATAACTTTCTTTTTTTATATTGTTGTGATTATCCTATTATTGTGTATTGTTTCTATTTAAATAAGATTTAAACTATTTTTTCAATTGATAATTTAAAAATCTATCTATACTAATAGGCTAGACACACGGGTTTGATTCTTTTTTTTAGGGAACACGGGTTTGATTCTTAAGTTCCTTAACTTCAAACATGTTTTTAATTAAAACCATGTCAATTATTAAATCATTAGCATTCAGACGCAGTCTGTTCTTTTTATTACGCTAATGTGTATAAATTATAAACAATAATTTTTATGAATTTTTGATTAAAATTATTTTTATTTTGATTACAATTATATGTGTAGATCATAGATATTTTGCACATCGTCTATACTAAATATAAATAAAATAGGCTTAAAATACGCGAGTTTGTGCTGACTTTTTCATTACCAATTTTATCCTTCATTTAAACTATTTTATTTACTATTTATCATTTAACAACATTAATTTAAATTTTAATTAAAAAATATTATATATGAAGGGGATTGAGATTTTGGCCTGATTTTTTTTTTTTTTATAATTTCAATTATACCATTAAACAAATTTTGCTATATTAATGTTCTATTGTTGGTGGTATTAAAATTTCTAAGGATTATTATAATAGTTGTTAAATTACTTTTGTTATTGAAAAAGATAAACACGGTTTTTGGATTTGTTAGAATTTAAAAGTCACAAATATTTGTATTTATAATTTTAATCAAAATTTTATTCAAATTTTATTTTAATCAAAATTTCATATAAAATATTGTTCATAATTTACACGTGTTACCGCAATAAAAGAACAGAAAGACGGACATGTGAGTACTCGTCTTTTCACTAGTAAATATAATATAAGTACTTATTTTTTGAATAACACTAACAAAATAATATTCTCATAAATTTTTTTAGGCTTATTAGCAATTTTAACTCCCTAAAAAAAAAACTACAAAACTGCCCCCTAAGTTTTGCACCTGTGGGAGTTTTGGCCCCCAAGACCAATTTTGATTCAGTCTACGCTGACGTGACACCCTAAGTGAGGTGCCACATGTTATTTTTTTTTTGGCCTTGGGGTGTCAAAACTTCTACAGTTGCAAAACTTAGGGGGCGGTTTTGTAGTTGTTTTTTCTTCTTAGGGGGCCAAAATCGCAACTTCATGAAAGTTAAGAGACGAAAACTATTAAGCCAAAAATTTATTTAAGGGCATAATTAGAAGTGAAAAAGTCAGCCCAAAACCATGTATTGTCTTTATATATAGTACTAGCGAAAAGACGGACATTCACGTGTCCGTCTTTCTGCACTTTTTATTGCGCTAACGTTTGAAAATTATGAAAGGTGTTTTTTTTATAAAATTTTGATTTTGATTAAAACTAAAAATATAAATGTTTGTTGCTTTTAAGTTATATCAAATCAAACTAACCATGATTATCTATTTCAATGACACCAACAATATAACAAAAAAAATATAATTTAATTTTTTTTTAATGACACCAAAAATAATCTTTATTATAGAATAATTGTTTAAGAATATAATTGAGATAATGAAAAAGTAAGTATAAATATACTCATCTAGTTTGTTACACTTTTTAAATGATAAAGAAAAAAACCATACATTTATATATTCATATCATATTTGTTACATTATTTTAATATTTAAATTTATTATTATCTATTTGTTACATGTGTTATTTGTATTGAAAATTGATGGCATTTTTTAAAAGGGAAAAAAGTCAGACCAAAAGAGCTGAAAGATGTTATTTTCTTTATATATAGTATAGATATATTAAAATTATAGATATAAATAATATATTATTTTTTGAAGAAAGACATAGATAATAAATATTTTGCACATTTTCATATCGTAACAAAGTATACTTATCTACTGTAAAATAAAACTATAGTTATCTTTTTCAATGATATCAACCATATAACAAATATAATATAATTTTCTTTTTTATCTTTTTGAATAACACCAACAAAATAACAACATTTCTTATAATCAAATTTCCCAAAATAATGTATTCTCTTTATATATAGCATTCATATCGCGCCGGTTGTACCAGTTTTAGTGGGTTTTGACTGATTTAATTGAATGTTAACTGTTATTTAAGCGATTCAATTCAACAATTCATCGATTCGGCTCTCAATTAGACTAGCTCGACCGGCTAGGTCTGATTTTTAAAACTATTATGAAGGAAACACTTAGGGGGTTGGGAATAAATATGGAAACCTCAAACCACACAGTGCAATTAAATAAACTTCAGAAAAGGTTTAAGGCTAATTTATTTGGTAAATAAGTTACATATCATTTACATGTGCAATTTATGATGCCTTGATCCATGGTGGTGGTGGCAATTACAAGGTTACGGAGGCACTAAAACATGCTAAAAGTTCATCCATTCCTAATCAAAACACAAGCGTGTAACTATGAAAGTCGGATACAGACACGACATCGAACACAACATGAATACTGACACGTCGATACAACTAATAATTTGAAATCACATAATTTAGTGCTGATCAACAAGGGGTGATAATATTGGAAGAACAGAAAATCTGCACAACATCTACAAGCTATTCTTCAAAGTCATACTTGAATGTCTACAAGCAAGAGACTCAAGTGCTGATCAGATAAGCTGGGATCACAGACATGTCATCTACTACATAGCAAGAAAGAGGAAGATCAACTTGCCCTTCCTTATCTTTGATCATATGAAGGACAATATAAAGGATTCAAAGAATGGAATGAGGAAATTTGTTCCTTATGGTAGAATACTGTCGGAACTATTCCATCAGAGCTGACTGATCAAGACACTGCATGACTATGGAGCCTCTGATGAGATGTACATAGAGTATGGAAAAACTATTTCATCTGCTACCTTGGTCAACATGAAGTTTCTGTAGAAGGTAGGTGTTGAGGAATCAAATGTTTCTTTCTCTATCAGAAAAAGAAACCCTTATTTCATGGTGGACTTCCGAGTGATCACCCTAATAGAGAATACGGAAGTGATCCAGAATTGGATCGAGGATCATGAGGGCCGTCCCTATAAAATTGGAGGTTCGGCTCTCATAGTAAAAATAGGCCTCTAATAAAAAAAAAACGCACAATTTTTTTAAAAGATTAATCTTCTATTTAAATTGAAAATAACACACGTATAATGATTATTAGCCACCGATATCAAAATTAGCAATTATTTTTACTAAAAACGTGTTTTTTAACTTAGGAAATAGAAATATGGAACATGATTTTTTTATTTAGAAATTGAAACATGTTTATTTTTCTTTTTTCAGTGGAGATGGGGATATTGAGCAATAATTTTTTTCTTGAAGCCCATCACTTTGAAAGGGCCAACTCAATTGAGATCTTTACACTCCCTAAAGAACGGCCTTGAGGATCATAACAAAGAGGGAGTCACCATCAGAATAAAGGATATTCCAGAAAGGCCTCTTGATATGTAGAGAGCCGTTTGCGATTCAGAAGGAGCCTAAGCAAAAGGCACCTCTAAAGGTAATGATGGGAAAATTCAGCAATTGCACGGAATCATATCAAATACCTATAAGCAAATTTAATTTTTTAGGTTTATTCAATTAATAATTTACGTGGTTCATATTATAGACCACATACATCATTAATTAATGGCTTAAATATTGCACTCGTCCCTGCAAATATGCCTAGTTTAAGTTTTGGTCCCTGTAAAAAAAATTTTTTTTTTGGTCCTTGCAAAATTTTTTGTTTTTTAAAATAGTTCCTTACCCCATTTTTGTGATGATTTGCATACGTGGCACATGATGACTGGACCCATTTTGTAGTTTTTGGTCCCTGCAAAATATTTTGTTTTTTTAAACAGGTCCCTACAAATTTTTTTGTTTTTGAAAATAGTCCCTGGAGGGACTATTTTAAAAAACAAAAAATTTTGCAGGGACCAAAAACAAATTTTTTTTTTTACAAGGACCAAAATTTAAACGAGGCATATTTGCAGGGACGAGTACCATATTTCAGCCTTAATTAAATGAACCTAAAAAAATCAAATTTGCTTATAATTGAGAACGGAAGGAGTAGTAAAGTAGTAAATTATATTCGCTACGTGGATTGTCGTTCAATTTGGTAATTAGAGGAATTTATTAGAAGTAAATAATTTAGAAAATACGAAGTTGTTTGTTGGGTTTTAACTGTCTTTCCCAAAGCAATATTAGGTATCATGATTCAGAAGTATAACATCGATTAAGGAATCCTTGAATGATCTCCCCTTTCTTCTTTGTTAGAATCAACTCGGTTGATTATTAGTTTATGACCTGTCCTTCAATTTAAGAAAGTAGAACAATACCCCGAGATGAATAAATGGAAGTTTTATCTTAATATCGTCGCAATTCAAATAGCTACAATCGCGGCTTTCCCTTAAGATGAGTCGTAGGCTCGTATCACTAAATTCATACTTAGATTCAATTAAAATAATTTTATTTAGAAAATAAGCAATTTACTACTATGAGGCTTGGACAAAATTAGGGTTGTCAATCATAATATGATCCATTTAAGATGTGGTGTTAAAACAAACATATACAAATTAAACCAAACACTTGAATCATAAATTGTATAAAAACTTTATTAATTGAATCCCACAAATAAAGAAGGGTTTCACCGTGAAACCTTAATCAAAGAGATTTAGCTGCACATGACAACAAACATAATTACAAACAATAGAAAAACATACATTAGAGAGAACAAGAGGAGGATGGAGATCATTTTCCTTGAAGATTGATGCTTAACCCTTGCCTTGTGCCTCTAGCTTTCTAAATGAATAAGAGTGTGCAGGGATCTCTATTTATAGTACATCATTACTTAGGGATTAAGAGAAGAAAACTAGGGGTTTTCCACTAAAACAACTTGAAAAACAAGCAATCAGCCTGCCTGCAAAGCATGCACATGGCACATGAAGTGGTGTGCAGGGGTGCATGGTATGTGCGCATATGTGCATTGGGCAACAACTCATGTGCAATTTTGCAGTTTTCGTTCTTTTTCGAGCGTTCTTCCATCTGGCAATGCCTTGAAAGTTGAAATGAATTTTCTTTACTTTGTATTGTCTTCCAAGACCTTCTAAGAACCATTGATCTTCAATCTTCATATCGTCGATCTTTCGCATGGTGTCTTGTTTTGCCGATTTGCATGATTTCTCACTAAAAATACTCATAACACCTATGAAATTGCATGATTTAGGATAAAACTGAATTACAACGACTTGAATGAAAAAACAGCACTGCAATATAGTGCGAAAGCTTGAGTACGAAATTTGATGAATAATAGTTTTCTTAACTAATAATACAATTACTAAAAGAGCCCCACTTTCCACAATACATGGGGTGGTTGGTTAAAAACAAAGCATTAACATATTAACATATTCGTTGAAATTCGTCTTCCATTTTTCCGTACTACCAAGCATTATCCATGAAAAAATGTTCCTCAAACCATTGACAAGTCCACTAAATGACCTATTAATTTCCTTCATTTGATTTTATATTCTCGTTTTTATTTTACAAAAACTTTTTTAATAAAATTAATAAGTTGGATTCTACTTTTTATGTTTGATTTATATTCTCTTTTTTATTTTACAAAAACTTTCTTTATAAAATTAAGTGAACTTTGTAAAAGGGTCGTATCTAAAGTGGACAGGTCTAGAATAACATCATGGATTTCTTGAATCTAAATCCAGTTATAATATATGGGTGGCTATGGAAGCACCCTCACTTCATTTTTCATGGGTTCCATTTAATAAATCTTAATAAAATAAATAAATGTTGTTAAAATGTAATGATATAAAAGTATTTGTTGGACCTATTTAATAATTTATTTTGGGGTGCTGAGTTGGAGAAAAATGGTGCTTATTAAGTATTACCGTAAAATGAGTGATGTTGACATATGAAATAAATGTAAGCACCTAATTTAGGGTGCTCTATTGTGGATGGTCTTAGTAGGGTCAACCGTATTATTGCTAGTAATAGTAATTATGAGTCAAATTTTTTTTTGCTAGTTATAGTAATTTTTGTTTAGAAATAAAATAATTAAATTGACCAAAAAATAAAAAAATAATTAAAAAGAAAAAGTGATCGGAGCTGGAGTATATAAATACTAGCATGAACATAAGCCATTGATAAGTTCAATTTTCAAAACAAAATGAAGTTGAATCATCTCATTATTTGTATCTTTTTTGCTATAACAATTTTTTTATGTAATGCTGCTGAGGAGGCTTCAATTGCAAAGCCTTTTCCATCATCTCCAACACAATTCCTCCCATTAGCCTTGGAGGAACCTGATGTGAGAAAAGGCAGGAAAAAGCCTCCACCACCTCCTCGATCACCACCCCCACCACCACCACCTCTTACATTTGACCACTTTAGACTGGCCGAAACTTGGCCACCGACATTTTGTAAGATTAATACTTGTATTGATGATTATAGGCCAATGAAGTTTATTATACACGGACTTTGGCCAGGGAAAAATGTCGAGGATTTAACAGATTGCGACAAAGATAAAACGATGAAACCAGATTATGAAAAGGTAAGCTATATTTTATTTGTTCACATCTATTTTTACTTTAACTTGCATGCATGATCAAGAATTAACTTATCTTTATTTTTTGATTTATTTTACCAGCTTAGTGGAATATATCCTAAACTCATTGAAGATTGGCCAAATTTACATAAAGTTAAAAATAAGTATCCAGTGGAAACTAACAAAGAGTTATGGTTTTTTGAGTGGTATAAGCATGGAACTTGTTCGGCCCAGCTGTTCACATTTCCTGAATACATGGGCATGGCAATAACACT
>Ga0315915_1001255_pt1 | contig 30297 bp, 10 predicted proteins | sample MpolbnodulesMG_FD_207738 | JGI IMG/M metagenome (GOLD analysis project Ga0315915, IMG submission 207738) | Medicago polymorpha root nodule microbial communities from Los Angeles, California, United States - branched nodules | ecosystem: Host-associated > Plants > Roots > Nodule | place: USA... | reverse complement strand
CAGATTCACAATAACCAAGTTGTGCAAAACCAAATGATGCTATGTGGTAGAAATGTGTGATTCAAGCTCTTGAATAGTGGTCATGGTTGGTCTAATCTTGCAGTACACAGAGCTGGTGGTGGGGTGATTGAATCATGGAGGAGAGAGAAAAACATTTGGTGTTGAGGATGTATGATAAAACTATATTCCTTAGTTGATCTGATGGTCAAAATTAACTTTTCCATGGTGGGAAACTCTTTCCATTTCCCATGCTAAATGCCACCCTAGTTATGAGTGAGTTGGTTTGGATTTGATCATCAATCAATTTTAATTTACCAGCTACATGTTTCATGACTTTAATGAGAATTAATGCATAGCTTTTGGTCTTTGACAAAAAAAAATAAGGTTGTTATAACGAAAACGAAAGGGTCGCACTTTCGTCTCTCTTAGCGTGGTTAGTGCATGGTGTTTTCGAGCAGCGAGGTTTAAAAGAAGTTTTCTAAACATATAATTAAGTGACATTATTTTTTATGAAAATTTCAAAACTTAAGACTAAATTCTACAATTTAAAATTTTAAAACTTATATTGATGAAATACTTCTAAATTACAATTTTTTTTAAAAACAATATTAACAATTTCGTCAAAAGAAAAAGTTTTAAACAATATTAACAAATTTTAAAAAAAATCACATTTTTTTTAACATGTTGAGTCTGTGGTGGATTCATGAATTTAGAATCTTAAATCCATTGTTCGAAAAAACTGCTTCAGGTTTGAATGAGTTTTGAAATTTCTTAAATCGTTGATAAAAATCACATTTTTGCTTATATTTCTTCTGTTGATAGAGATGTCTGTACTTTTAATGTGAGATGTTGTGTATGAACAACTCTCACTTCTTTGTTCATATTTTTCCCTTTATGTTATTGATAATTAATTGGATAATTGTCAGGATATATCATTCTTTTTTATTTATGTTATCATTCATTTCTTTGTTCACTTATGATTAGGGCTGTTTCAATTAAATTAGAGGTCACACTCTAATATTAAAAATAGATTCCTAATAAAAAATTATGGTAATTTAAACATTATAACTTAATAATAAGTGTTATTTTGTTGGTGGATGTTTGTTGGTTGGGTGTATCTTGTTCATTTATTCTTTTTTAATCAAATAATAAGTGTTTGATTTTAAAAAAGAAAAAAAATCCTTAACAATACAATAAATGTCCAAAACCTTAAACATACCATTTTATAAAAAAGCAAACGTGAGAGAAAAGTAAAAACTATTACACCTGAAAAGTTTCCTGGCTGTATTATGAGAACAAAAACATTTTTTCAAGATCTTCTCTTTGTTCTTTCTTTCATCTCATTCCATTGCGTGTTATTGAAGGGTTCATCCTTATGACCGAAGAAAGACTAGAGTTTAAGTTTGTTATGTGATCGTTTTACCTTGAACAAACACATTTGATTTAGAAGAAAAAAAACAAGAAACTTTTTTTTTATTCAGTAAAAACAAGAATAAAAAACCCTTAACAAAACAATCAATGCCTATATCCCTAAACATTGATATTTTATATAAAAACAAAATGAGAAAAAAAATAAAAAACAATTACCTTTGCAACCATAAAACTTATATGAATATGATTGGGCACAATTTGTTTCCATAAAAAATATACATACGATCCTTCCATTTCATCTTTGCTTTATGATTATTACCATCAAAATTAAATTCAATCTTTCTTCTCAATGTAAAAGCTCATTGATTCCATTATGCATATTAATTTTCACTCTGGTCTTTTTACATGGCAAAATCACGAGCACATGAGTAAGCTTATGCAATCATGGTCAAAATTAGCAACGAAAAGAACACTGAGCGCTTACAAATAGATTCTGGTGATAAGTGAATCATAATGCTTTTATGTTATCTATTTGAAATTTTTTCTAAAGTTCGTCCCAATTTTTTTTTTCTGCATTTAAATTAGATCATGTGATCTTCTTGAGCTTAACTCAATTGGTAGGGATATTGCATTTTATATGAAGGGGCTGGGGTTCGAACCCCGGACACTCCACTTCTCCACAATTAAATTGTGTGAGCTCTAGTCACTATGCTAATTGAACAAAAAAAAAAATTAGATCATGTGAACTCGTCATATTTTGAATAGTTTTTTGCCGCATAATTTAAATTAGATCATTAAATGAGTTAAAAACACACAATTTGTCGTATCTCATTAATTGACGTGGTCACAAATTATAAATGTAAAAATTTGTACCAATGATATAAATTAAACTCTTTTTTCCTTTTTTTTTTAAACATTTTTTTAAACTCTTTTTTCCTTTGAAATATAAATTAAACTCAACTTTAATTTTTTTTAGGGTTAAATATGTTTTTGGTTCCTATAAAATTGGAAACTTCTAAGTTTAGTCCTCACTTAATTTTAATAGTTTTTTTAGTCCCTCATAAAAAAAATTATTTCTAATTTTAGTCCCTGCTAAAACAAAGTTTGTTTAATTATCCATAAACTCTTAAACTTTTGAACGAATTTTTTTAGACAATTAGAACATTATGAAAAGTTCATTTACTAAAATTTAGAATTTTTTAACAAGAAACAAATTAAATATGATTTTTTTAAATGACAAAAGTTAAAGATAAAAATAACAAAATCTAGACGTAGAAATCAAATTTTGCGACAATTTTTTGAAGAGGAACCTTTAGTAATGTTCTTAACACACATGAAAAAAATTGTTCAAAAACTCAAGAGTTTAAGCATAAATTAAACATTTGAATTGAGTAGGGACTAATACTGAATGCAGAAATTTCTTTTAAGGACTAAAAGAACTATTAAAATTAAGTAAGGACTAAACTTAAGAGGTCCCAATTTTATAGGGATCAAAAACATAATTAACCTTTTTTTTAATTATTAAAATGTTTAAGGGTTAAATATGTTTTTAGTCCCTACAAAATTGAGAGATTTCAACTTTAGTCCTTATAAAGTTTTATTGAAAATTTTAGTCCTCAATAATACATAATACTGTAGTTTGTAAGAATAATCTCTATTTTGAAAACTTTTAACAAAAAATCTATATTTTTAGTCTTCCAAATAAGTCCCTATAGAATATAAATAGGGATTAAAAGTGAATAAATTTTTTATAGAAACTAAACTTGAAAGTTTTTAATTTTGTAGGAGCTAAAGACATATTTAACCCAATGTTTAATTCATTTTTCTTTTACAATTTTAATAAAATATTTTTGAATTTTATACTTGTTCTCTCTTATCTCTTATAAAACTTCCGCCGACCTCCACCTTCTCCTCCCAAATCCAAACCTTGTTTATCAAGATGTAGCCGTTGAAGGAGGGTGGTGCACTCGCCGTCTTCATGGAAGCACCACTCAAAACCCTGACCGGGGTTGGTTCATAGAGGTGGTTCCTTCGGTGTTGGCTTCTATGTCAACGATCTGGGCTAGATCTGTAGATCTGGTTTGAATACACTTATGTTCTATGGTTACTGTTGTCGTCGTCGGTTGGGTTAAATCACGGTAAGGGTTATGTTTGTGTGAGACTGACCCCCTTTCACGCTAAGTTTCTGATGTAGGTTCTATGATCAAATCTTTATACTTTTTTTGGTTCGATGGGCGTTTCTTTTCGGTTCTTCACCATGATTTGTTCATGAGTTCATCTTTGTATGATGTTGATCTGATTTGTAGGTTCTTATCCGTTTTCTCAAGCTTTGATTTGGGTTGTTTTTGATTTGAGGTTGGTTGCTGATTCTTAGTTAGAAATGGATGTTAAAGCTCGTTGTTGGCCTCAGTAGGTTGTTAGGTTAGTGGATTCGTTACCGTGTTGGTGGTCGAGTTCATTTGCTGCTCCCAAAATCTGGATTCATTTTTGAATATTTGGTGAATAAGTATATATATTTTTTAATTTCTTCAAAAATAAAAAGGATATATTTTTAATTCTTAAAAGAAAGGGTCTATATAATTTAGAGATTAATTTACATTTGTAATATAATCGTATAAGGGTCTGTCTGAAAGGCTTTTTTATAAGCCTAAGTCTGACCTAATTAAATCAATAGGCTTTTTAAAAAGCTCAAACTTGACCCATTTATTAAACAAGTTAGGTCGAGTCGGGCTTTTAGTACGCCGAGCCATAGGCCCCTGACGAGCGATCTGACCTATTCCCACCCCTATATATATATATATATAACAAATAGATAAGAATAAATTCAAATATTTAATAAAAGTGTAACAAATGTAACAAAAATAAAAGTGTAACAAACATGATATGAGTATATATATATGTCTAGTTTTTTTCTTTATTATTTAAAAAATGCAACAAATTAGATGAGTATATCTATATACTTACTTTTTTTATTATCTCAATTATACTCTTAAATAACGTTTTCTTTAATAAAGATAAAGATTGTTGTTGGTGTCGTTGAAATAGATACTTTAATTATTTTTTTTACAAATAGAATACTCTGATATCCATGAAAAAATGTGAATACCTTTGTTATATCCATGAAAAATTGACTTTGCGTTGTAGAGAAAAAAATAAATGACTACTTCTTTTATGTTGAATTGTAACTAACTGATCCGATTTCGGTGATGTAAGCAAATATTGAGTCAGAAAAAATAAAGATAATAACAAATTTTGCACCGATCTTTCTTTCAAAAAACAAACTTTCCACCGATATTAAATGGCTTATTTATACTTGTTTGAAAAACCCTAATCATATTTTCTGGCGCTCTCTTCATAACAATTCCTTTCTTCTCTTCCGATAGCTTTATCGCTTCCCCCATGGATCCTCAAGAACCCACCTGTGTTGATCGAAAAATCTGGCAGTGCTTGGCCGGACCCTCGGTCAAAATTCCGAAACTAAATTCTCAAGTTTTTTACTTTCCACCAGGTCACTTAGAACATGCATGCCCTTCCCCTAACACTGAAACACTCTCCCTTATCAATGGTTACCGTCCCATCATTCCCTGCCTCGTCTCCCACGTTGATCTCTTAGCTGATCGTCAAACCGATGAAGTCTTTGTAAAACTGATCCTAACTCCCATCACCAATGACAGTGTTCACGAACCTCAGGAGCCTGAGGTTTGTGAAAACGAACATGGTGGTGATGGGCTTGTTTTCTCTGGCAAGACTCTCACCCAGTCTGATGCTAATAACGGCGGTGCATTCTCCGTACCTTCTGAATGCGCGAAATTGATATTCCCGCCACTTGACCTACAATCCCAAATGCCGTCTCAGGTACTTGCGGTCAAGGACATCCACAATTTTGTTTGGAACTTTCGCCACACCTACCGTGGGTCTCCCAAGCGACACCTAATCACCACTAACTGGAGTAAGTTCGTTGACACAAAGAAAATTATTGGCGGCGATTCCCTCGTTTTAATGAAAAATTCTGAAGATAAGATCTTCATCGGAATCCGCAGGCACAAGTTTAGTGCTGCTGCTAAGATAACGGAAAAATCCGTTATGGAGGCAGCAGAATTGGCGGATAAGAACATGACTTTTGAAGTTATTTATTATCCGACGGCTAGTCATTGGTGTAATTTTGTGGTGGATGCTGAAGTTGTAAAGAAAGCAATGCAGATTAATTGGGTTTCTGGAATGAGAGTTAAACTTTGTTTGAAGACTGATGAATCTTCAAAGAGAAGCTCAATTTTTCAAGGGACCGTATCTGCTCTATCTGATCCTTCTCATCATCCATGGCGCATGCTTCAGGTATGATTTCTTCTTTTGGTGTTATATTATTTGAAGGAAAATGCTAGATATCAAGAATGATTTTATCAAGAAAGATTTAAGAATGACATGACACAATAATCATCCTTAGATTTCAGTCTCATTTATTAACTTTCATAAAAAAAATACATAACACCCACCACCTCATGATTTTCGGCCAAACAGAGATTTTATTGACTAACATTAATTTCAAGATAATTTCTTGATAAAATCTAAGGGTGATTATTCTGGATTTCATTCTTGAATTTATATAATGTTATTACAGTTGAAGTTGATTCTTGATAGATAACTTTCCATAATTAGAGGATGCATGGTTCATTAAACCAGTAGCTTTGCAACTAGTATATATTATTTGTAAAATTATGACAAAGGCAAATTATTGTTTATCCCTAACAAAGAAAGAGTGCTAAATCAATCACTCTCTCACGGTGGGTTTCATAACATTTAAAATGTTTAAATTTATCGGTGAAACCAATCTAAAACATTTTGTTAGAGGTGTTGTATTAGAGTGATTAAATGTTTATTAGATATTATTATTAAGAAAAATTATAAAAGAATTTTTTTCAACTAAAAAATTAGAAATGAATGATGTATATACATAAGACCAGAGGCAGAGTCGACTTATATCTAAGGGATGCAGCTGAACCCCTCAGACCCTTTAATTTATACTTATTATCTTGTGTTTCTTCCATCTTGAACCCCCTTGAATATAGGGCTTGTACCATCTCTCTCATCTGTAACTATAAAGTTGCACACATTGGAGCATGTTGTCCAATAATGACATGGCATACTGCTTGGCTTCAAAGGTTTTTCATAAACCTACCTGGCTTTTTGCTTGCTTAATTAACGTATTAACGTGTTGTTAGTACTACTTTTGCACGTCCTAAAACATAGTACTCGATCGGTCTTATTGTAGGAAAAGTATATTAGGAAAAGATAATTTCACACCTACATGGTGTCCTAAAATTGGAGTATAAATCACTTTAAAAAGTTCACACAAATTAAATAGATAATTAATTTTATATGTGCGTAATAGGAAAAATAACATTTGATACTTTATTGATATTATAAAACAACTTATATTTTGTGACAATTTTGTTTTTAAAATGACTTATAATTTAAGATAACATGACTATTTTATAATGACTGGTCCACTGCAACATTCTCATATTTATTTGACTATTTCTAATCCTTATATTATTTTTTCAATTTTTTAATTTTTTTCTATAGAGACTGTTTCTCATCCTTACCACTTTTCATCTTAATATCATAGGTTAACTGGGATGAATCTGAAGTCTCTCAGAATTCAAGTCAAACAAGTCCTTGGCAAATTGAACTTATTTCCCACACTCCAACACTGCCTCTAAAGTTTCCCCCACAAAAAAAGCTTAGAATTGCTCAGGGCTCTGCCTTATCAACTAGCATAGAGAGACCCTCCATTCCAGAGATAGACTTCAATTTCTTAAACCCATCGTCGTTGAATTATGATGCTTTTCTTGATAGCATGCAGGGAACCATGCCTAATCTTTTTTCTGCCTCAACTTCTTCGACCTCTTTGAATGATAATGTCAATGGTTTTGTTGAAGGTACCCACAACCTCAACACCAAAAAAGTTAATCCTCGTTCTATTAAGCTATTTGGTAAGACCATAGAGGTTGTTGAAAAGGATTTGCACGAGTCTGGTATCAATGGAGAGGATGGTTCCGGATAACTGTTTTTTGGTTTTTAGTTGACTTTTGTTATGTTGGTTTTCATCGAAAGTAGTAGAGATGTAATGTTTCTTTGGTCTCAAACTAGTACCACGGGTTTGTGTTATAGAATCATTAACTTTATTCACAAATTTCCTATTTAGGAAATAGACCAATTCATCTCTTTATCTTATTTTTATAACATCTCTTTATGATTATCATTCATTAAAGAATAAGATATTATAGTTGAATCCTGTAAACTATTACTATATCTTCGATTTAGTGCTTAAACTATATAAATATAATAAGTAATAAATTTATAAAATCTTTAAATTTAATCTCTTCTAAATGTTATGGACTAAATAGAGAAATTTTATATATTTATATATTTTATGGATTAAATTAACGCATTTCATATACTTTACACAACTTATTATGTTTATATAACTTATGGACCGGATCGAAATGAATGTGATAACTTAGGTACTAAAGTGATAGATTTTTCTTTATTAAACTCTTTCAAATCTTGATGGATTTCATATAGTTGATGGATTTCATTATCAACATCTCCTTAGATTTGGATCATATCATATCCCTCTTTTACTTATGTGTTTATGTTTTCCTCTTTTATTGCACGACCAAAATATCTCATATTAAAAGATTTGATAATGTTGTAGGATGAAGACTGTACTACCAATATTATAAAAGAAGTGTGACAAAACATTAAAGTTGGAATAAAACTGACGAAGGAAAATGCTATCTAGTGTCTCTCGAAGCATTTTCCATAAATTAAATGAGTGCATCAGAGTTTACTTGCATCAATTAAAGTAGATAGAGGAGGTTATTAAAATTGATTATAGAGAAAGCAAATTGAATGTAGTTTGCATTTAATTTTTTTTTTGGGAAAGATGATTTTTTTAAAAAACATAATTAAATATGATAAAATTTGGTCTTTTTTCTTATAATTTGGGACAAAGAAAATGAGTTTTTTTTTTGCTTAAAATTTGGGACGGATAGAGTAGTAATTAAGGAAGGGAAAACTAAAAAGTGAACAATCATAAGACGTATCTGAGATGTGTCGGAGGCGTGTCGATGACGTATCAAAATTTTTAATTTATTTATTTTAATTAAATTTTTTTGATACTCCTTCAATACGTATCGACGACGTATCAGTGCATATCAAGTATGATTCACTGGCCATTTAGACGCATCAGTGCTTCATAGGTTTTTTATTACAAAAATAAACAATATTCAATAATTAAATATTTATAGAGTACATTGATACAATACAAATTCAAAGTTGCAAAAAATAAAAAGAATGAATTTGCGAAAAAATTCAAGTCTTCAGAATAACCATGTCTCCATATCTGCATCGTTGACGACACCAAAGTCATTGATTGAAACTGCAATTGCTCAAAGCTAACCTTTCAACTTGAATCAAATAAACATCGCACTAGGACATGAAATCAACAAACACGCCGCGCAAAGACGGTAAATCAAAACAAACAGAGTCGTGCAAAGATTTTGCATATGTACGCATGTATTTTTTTTGTGGACAATACTGTGCTATTTTATTTTTAATTATTATATTATAATTTTTTAATCATATTATTTATGTGATTCGCTGGTTTAGAAGATGATTAATATATCAGAATAGAAATGACAATGAATAGGGTCTAAGAAGGGTGTCATGGTGCATGCTTGTCAGTTGTCCTCATACCCACGGTTCAAGAAAATACACGTAACCGTGTGGGTAGCAACTCCATTACTCGTACTCGTATTTAAGGGTATCTAGGTACTTATACCCATATCTATTACTCACATTTTAAACACATAGGAAAAAAAATCCTCAACGATCCTTTATCTTATAAAGTATAACAATTTAGTCATTTATAACGCGCACAAAATTTTCCTTTTTCAACAATTTGTTCAAAAGACCCTAAAGTGTCTTTTAGACCTTGATATAACTTCTTGTGTTTTGTGTTTCAATGTGGAGGAGGAAGTAAATCATCTTTTCCTGTCTTGCTCATTTTCTTATATGGCCTGGTGTGAAATTTATGAATTGTTGGGTTTTGCAATGGTGTCTTACAATGTCATCACCACTTCTTACACATCGTTGGGTGTTGAGGAATCTTCGATGCAATTTTTATCTCAGTTTCTTCTCATTGTGTGAAGTACAATGACCATGAGTAGATAAAATCTTTTTTGTTGTGATTGGATGTAATTATTTATACTTTAATGTTATTTTTATGGTTGTGTTTTATATAATCTAGTTATTCATGAATATCGGTCATTTTCCTTGTTTCTAATGCTTTTATGAACTGATTACTCATGCACAATTTAAAGATTTAATTTAACATTGAAAAATGCTTTTTAGAATTGGATCTAGGATCCTCCCATGTTGAACATGGTAAATGCTAGGAATAGAGTCGGATTATCAATGCTATCATATAAGATTAAGTGATCGAGGAATCGGATTATTAAACAACAATAGATCTATCATTATTCTGTAAGAATAACTAATGCACCAAGATAGACATGTGGAGATATTAACGGGTAACTAGAGTATATTTAACTCATCACAATGATACATTGGAACTACGTGGTCCTCCTGTGATTATGGGTTTTAGGGTTGAACAGTTACAAAGAAAACTGAAGATGTTTATGGATTACTTTTTATTATTTCTAAGATGGAGCTCAATAATGTTTATAAGGACTAGACTTTCGACCCGTGCGTCGCACGAGTCCTATCGACTGTTATAATGATCAATAAGTTATATTTGACATGTGTCATGTATGTGTCTATCGAAAAACACAAATGTGATTATTAAATGATTGTTTCCATCATGTGCAAATTTGCACATATTAAGAAGTTTAAAATAATAAATTTGTATTTTTTTTAAACAAAATAATAAGTTTGTATTGAAACGTACATTTTATATTAAATATATAATTTTTTAATTAAAAATATATTTTTCAATTTTTTTTTACTTTTAATTGTTTTAACATGTGCAATGTTACACATGTTAGACAAATCCTTAGTAGATATACAATATAGTGATAAAATATGCCTTAATATGTCTTTCAACGATGTATTAATCGTACCAAATTTGTAACGTAGTTGAAAACATCACTATTATTTCTCAAGTAATGATTGACAAATGTAATTTTGATGAGATTATTGCAAACTCTCTTCGAATATAGATCTGATCCAAAGGGGTTAAATTTACAACTAACTTCAAGTAATCATACGTATGATTAGTGTTTCAAGTAACCAAACATATGATTAGTGTAGTAATCAATAAAACATATAGTATTAAAAAATAGCACATTAAAAAGGATTTCGAAAATATTTAAGAATAACAAAAAGGATTTGCAAAACCGGGACTTAGTAGGATACACAACATCCATATGAGAAACAATGTAATAAAGAAATAAAGAAACAACTACATAAGGCTGATACAACAAAGATTAAACAACATACAACATTGGTATTAAATTCAGTGTGATATGTTCTATATATAAATTTCATAGTGTCGATATACTTATCGTTGTTAGGATTGATGCTGATGCTCAATGGTGTTGTCAATATCAATTAAAAGCAATCATACATAAAACTCAAACAAATTTTGTGTCTGACTTACAATCTTAATAGGAATGATTTATCTATAACATTTTTTTCTCTTACAAATGCTACATAACATGAACAAAGGATAGCAAATATGACAAATATTGACTTTACAAAATCAGGTATGTTATCAAATATATCTCTTTTGGATGGTACTATACGTGATAGGTAGGTTATTTAAGCCTCAAGAGATGAATATAAGGTGAATCTGTTGGTTCATATTCCCATAAAACCATATTTGTAAACGCAAAAATCGTAAGAAAGACACCAAAAAGCAATTGCCAAATCTCAACTCATATGAAAACGAAAATGCAGATAAAGAAAACATCTTTTGAGGAAAAAAAACCTCTTTGGCATTGAATGGGGAATTTTGTGACATTTATGGCAGATTGGTTGTCCATCATGGCTACTCTTATGTAAAGAGTGATATCTTTGCTGTTATGGCAAAACAAATCTCAGTGTGTGTATATATAGTACTTGAAATAAGTCAATTGTTCATTAAGCTCTTTCCTTTCGTGTTCCTCAGAGGCATTCATCACTAATAATGATACTTAATGTGCATGTCTATTTCCAATGCTAATTAATTGTTTTGTTATATAAAATCCAAAAACGGTTCGAATGCCATTAGTACACATTTATATCGAGTTTGTATATTCCAATGGACAATTAAAACACACATTCATTTGCATTAAAAGGATTTGAGAATAGAAGGGAGTGAAATCGTAATTCAAAATTGTTTTAATGTTATCACAATTGCTTTTAAATGAGAAAGTCAAAGGATATTATGAATGATGATAGGAGTGAATTTTTGAATTTCAAATGAATGAATGATGATTAAAATAAGAGTTTATGAGCATTTAATTTCTTTTAAATGAGAAGGTCAAACAGATGAATGATTTGACTTTGTTTGTTGGTGCTGAACTGCCATTCCAATTTGAAATGAATTGCCTTAAACGATTTAATGAATCGCAAACAATTTGAAATGAAATGAATTTATTGCGTGTTAAAGGGATGATGAAGTCAAAGGTGTGAATTAAATGCAATAGAATAAATTCAGATCGACTAATTAGAAAATGCTCTCAAATTTGAAATGAATTTCCTTAAATTATTTAATGAATGACAAACAATTTGAAATGAAATGAATTTATTGCGTGTTAAAAGGGTGAGGATGTAAAACCTGTGAATTAAATGCATTAGAATGAGAGGGAAATTGTTAGGTTAGATTTAGGGTTAGGGTTAGCTTGACCAAACAAGCTTTAGTAAGTAAGATTTGGGTTGATTTGAAAAACCCTAATTTCCTTTTTGTATAAATTTGTTAAAACGACTTTGTTATTTTTTAATGAATCAAAAATGGATATTTAAGTCTGCCAGTTTTGTAGCTCCAACTTGTAACTGGAGCTAGGGCATTATAGTGGGGGAACATCATTCTGGTTTTATTAGGTTGGGTCTGAAGCTGCAATTTTTAGCTTGTTCGATCCAAGTTGAGAGTTCATCGATGAGACTTGAGTGAAAACCCAATTCTTGTTGATCATAGACAAAAGGGCGTTGTGTGAGGCTGCCTCAACAGAATAGTGGAGGAATTCTAGACCTCGCCACTTCTGGCCAATATGCTTAGTGAACCTAGCCATTTGAATCACACGTTTTTATTTTGTAAGCAGACAAAATGTCATATCATCATTAAACTCACAGAGACAAGTGAAGAGGCTCGGGTTTAAACTCCGATCACAACGTTCGACCTTAAAATTTTAAAATATATATCAAGTGAGTTAGAATTTGTGGACGAATCATATATTTTTAATCAACCGTAAAAATAAAAAGCATATTTAAGCCTATGCTATTTGTAAGAGTTTTCTTATAAATTAATATATAACGAAATGAAACTATAAGGTGAACTAGAGTGTGATTGAACATACTATATAAAACTTTAGTTTTGTATACTCCTTATGTTATGTATCTATTAATTTATATTTCTTGCACCGATATCCAAATTGCTAAAAAAAATCATACAAACATTCCTTAAAAAAATAATACAAACATGAGGATTTTTTGTTGCACAAAGAGTGGGATTTAACATCAAATATATAGACACTTATATTTAGACACCTAAATTTTTATAACTCAATAAACATTTCATTTTCTCCCTTAAAAAAAAATAAAAATTTCATTTCTCTTTTGTTCTCTGTTTCTTATCATATATCAACAATCATACTACTCTCTCATATTTCTTTTCAAGATATATATACACGGGTTAAATATGTTTTTGTCCTTATAAAGATACCAACTTTTCGATTTAATCTCTATAAAATTTTCCTTCAACTTTTTGTCCCTATAAAATTTTTCAATAACTACTTTTGGTCCATATTTTTAAGTTAAATTTTGTATTTTTTAATGAAATTGTGCAGAAATGTGTAAAATATTGTAAAAAAATTAGAATTTTTTAACAAAACACAAATTAAATATGAACTTTTAACCATAACAAATATAAATATTCATATTAAATTCATGTTTTGTTAAAAGTTTCTATTTTTTTTGAGAGATTCTCATAATATTATGAATTTTTCTGCAAAATTTTATTCAAAAATATGAATTCTTCATTTGCGTTTACTTTAAAGGAGAGACCAAAAAAGAAGATGGAAAATATTTTAAGGACTAAAAGCTGAAAAATATTATTTTAAAGAAATTAAAACGAAAAGTTAACATATTTATAATGATCAAAAATATATATAACCATATATATATATATATATATATATATATATATATACACACACATACCAACTACCAAGGTATCCATGTAACATTTTTTAATATATAATTCCTAGAATGGAAAAACTTAGAAAGACCGTTGAAAAATCCTACACTGTATATTTAATTTGACGACCAAGCTATATGTTCTCTAGAGTCTAGATCCGTCAAAATAGAAAAACTATGCTCTCGAGAGTGCAGCGAAATTGTCCATTCCAAAAGCATTATCCTGCCATATTTGACCAGTACAGTATCCAAAGATTTTTTTTTTGCTTTTCCCCAATTAAATTATAGGACTGTGGTTTACTTTACTTCTTTTTTTTTATTTTCGGTCGGTGGATACGATGTTTGAATGTAAGTTTTTTTTTTTTTAGAGGTTTTGAGTTCGAATTTAATTTTGAAAATGTAAGAATGTGATTTTTTTTAAAAAGAATTTTGTCATATTATAGTCATATCTAACTTAAATGATTAGTTTACATTTAATTACCCATTGAAGATACTTCAATTTTAAAAAAAAGTAAAAAATGTTCATATGGTCTTCCTTCTAGTAAAATATAGTGCCTTTTCATCAATAAGTTTTCATCACCAAGAAATTGCTAGAATTCAACATTATAAAAAAACAATTTTTTGGTACAAATGAAAAATCATTTTTATACACCAAATCAACGTCTGTTTGTTCCATATTATGAATAAGTAATTTTGATATTTAAAAATGAAGATATTATATTTATAGATTCTTATGAAACAACAAGCTATTTTATGTTTTTAGCCATAATGAAAATGTTTTATTTTTAAAATCATTTATCAAAAGCAATTTTTAAGAGGAGTTACTCAACAAATTCTCGTTTGAACAAGATTTTAGATTTTTTAAATTTTAATTTTTTGAAAAATAATTGTAATGAATAGATGATAACTCCTAGATGCGAGTAATTTTGTTTTACAAAAAAACTGTAACAAAGTGACCCAAAATTAAAATGGAAAATTTTCTTCATTGCAACACATAACTTCATGAAAAAGATTTCGTAAAAATAGAAAACTTCATGAAAAGAAATGAGTATGCGTGATTGGCTAATTTGCATTAAGCTGTGTTGCATTCCCTTCATCATGACAAGCCCCTTACTATTTCATTGATTCTCTCTTAGTAACCAATACACTCACACATGGTTTACCTATTAGGAGTTGAGAGCCTGTATGGATGAATATCTCTGCTCTAAATTCGTTCTTACTCTCTCATATGATCTTGATGCTAAAAAATGCATCTATTTCACAATCCCAAATTGCAGGCTCCATTCTTGAGCAGCAAATGCATACCATTAGGAGTTTACTACAAGTCCACTAGAGTAAAGTCAGTTTCTTTTTCAAATTTACTAAATTTTATGCCAAGTCAACTCAAAACTGATATAACTCTAATTCTTGCATCGAATGCATTTACCTAAACTCTTTTTATTTTAGTATGTGTTTGCTACAACATTTTCTTTTCTCTAGATGCGTGGCAATCCAGAAGCTACCTTTTGTAGCTTTTAAATTCTAGCGTTAGAAGTGCATTAGGACGCCATATTTCTCAATTGAATGTCAATCCAAACATTGCATTAACAATTTTGACAAAACTTGTAGAAGCTCATCAATCATCACACCCTCCACTCCAAAATGGATTTCATCCTATTGGCAGTGATCATTGCAATTGTTTTATAAGAAACATTGCAAAGCTAATAAGTCTATATTGTCTCAAATTCAATGCCAAACTCACATTTGAGATTAGTGTATTCAAATTAACAATCTTTAGTAGGTTCTCCAATCTTACCCTGCTCTTGCACACTACTCTTTTATACTTCCGTAAAAATGAGAAAGATCAATTCAATGCAAGGGGGGAAACACAATGGATATAAAACTAGGCTCCACAAAAATAAATATCTTACATGCAAAGATTGTCACAACAACCTATTGCAATATTTCTTTTTGGTACACCTAATACAAAATTTAATCCACATAAAAAAGGAAAGAATAGTGTCTTTTTTTAATCATGTATGTTTCCAAGTATACATGCTAATATCCAACATAATCTCATATGAATCACCAAGTATTTCTACTATTCTCACTATTTTCCCAATAATAACCAAGAAAAGTCTTAGCAGCATCCAAACTAGGAAACCAAGTAGGTTCAAGAAAAATTCTACTCAAACATTCCAAATTCATCTCACTACTTCCCATCATAACAACCAAAACTTGTTTATAACCATAAAAAAATCTCTTCATCTCTATCTCAATCCTTTGCAACCCTTGCAACAAATGAACCTTCTCAAACTCTTTCTTCTCTGAATAAACCTTCATTGCTTCTTCCATTACCCCTGGCCCACCCGTGGGGTCCACTTCAACTTCCAAAATCTCCGGCACCTTCTGTTTCAAATCTCTACACATTTTTGTTACAGTAACAAACTCTTTCGAACGGAAACAAAACGGCACCGTTTCGTGATTTTCGTTCATTTCATTCATCATTCTCGTTCCTAAACCTAATTGCTTCTTCAGTTTCAGAAAATCTTCTGGATCCATCATCATATGTAAATCTTCAATTTCCGTTAGAATCTTCCAGATTCGTTCCACCGCGTAAATCTCACTCGCGGCTTTCTCGAATGTTTTGTTGTCTATGGATTCATTCACGCGCTCTAGTAAGACACGCGCCGCGCGTGTCCATGATTCGAAAATCTGGTGCGTCGCGTGTAGAATTCTGTTCTCGTGGTTTCCGATATGATCAAACGGTGTCGTTTCAAATGAATGGATGAAATTCGGTTTGCAAACGTCGTCGTATCGGAGAATCGGTTTACCATTGAAATTTAGTTCTCCTAAACCTAACGTGTAATTACACGTCATCATTTCAGATTCCACGGTGGAAAATAGTCTCTGTGCTAATTGTTTCGATTTCTGCCACGTGGCGAGTTTTGGGAGCAAACTTTGTTCGCTATAGCTTCTAAATTGGTCTTGATATATTTTGGTAAGCTCATTTATCGGAGCTTTGCTACATGTATCAATGTTTTTTTCCTCATCATCACAGAGTAATGCGATGACGTGGATTTGGGATTTCGCGAGGGACTCGACATGTCGTGTCCACTCGCGTTTGTTGATGTATGGTCTTGGGTCGGATAAAACCGTTGTGATGAGACGAAAAGTGATCTCTAGAGCGGTTAAGGCGGGTTTTATGATGGGCTCGTTGGCCCAGTTGGGGAAAGTTGATGAGTACCAGAGGGTTTGGAGGTGAGGGAGGTGGAGATAGTTGTCATATGTTGTGCAAAGTGTGGATGAGGCTGTTGTGATGTCGTTTGTTGTAAGTGGAAGAGGGAGATGGAAAGTGGGTAAAGAGAGTTTAGGTGATTTGGGGGCTATGTTTGAGTTTAGCATCTTTGATTTCCATTCTAGATCAACCATCTTGGAAAAGATAGAGAGAAAATAGTGTATGTAAATATTGTATAGTTTGTGAATGAAAGAATGAATTGAATTGAATTGTATTGAATAGTTGAAGTGGTGTTGGTTTGAAGAGGAAAGGAAGAGAAAAAGGTATTTATAGTTGTAAATGGATATGGATATGAGAAAAGGAAGATTTGGAATTCTATTTTAAAGAGAAGAAAAAAGACGTGTGGACTGGGAAGGAATCAGACAAACGCACAAAATGAAGAACGAGGAATTTGAAAATTACGGCGTGTGGGATGTTGTATCATTTTTAATTTGAATTTCAAACGTAAAATATGGGTGCACTATTTTTTTTTTCTTAAAGGAAAAATTTTGGGATATGGATCAAAAAATTAAAATACATTCACCATAAGTATTGTATGAAAAAAAATGCATCACAAAATTGAAATACGATCACCATCAATATCATGAATCTTATTGTATGTTGTTGTAAAATTATTTTATATCGACTGATAGTGAATCGACATTAAACTTTAAATTTATCATATATTATCGTGTTTGAAAATGACTTTAGGATTGGATTGGCTCAGATCCAATACCACTTGGTCAACAAGTCTCGGATCATCGTCTATGAATGTTTCATTTTAAATCTTTCATTAATCTAAATCATTATATCGACTTGAAAAAAAAGTTATGCACAAAGACTGACTGACCTTTTAGCTCTTTAACCTTGTTTGAGAGACTATAGTTTGGTACACCAAAAAGATATATACTATTTGAAAATCGAGATCAAAGATAGTTTATCAACAACACTTGTACCCATCTATCAACATTAAAAAAAAAAAAACTATTCCAATAAACAAGAAGTAGCTTGAGGGGGCAACAAAAGGACATTCTTGAATATGTGTATTTATTTATAATAAAAAAAAAGAATTGAATTGAATTGAATATATTGACGGTAAAATTGAATTGAATTAATAAATGAAATGGAAAAGTAGGGAAGATGGTGGAAAGGAAGCAGCACATGAATCTTATCCATAAAAATACCTAACGTAAAAGGACAAGAAAGGAAGTTGAAGAAGAAGTCCGTTTTTCTTTGTTTGGAATCCAAAAAATTAGTAGTGGAGTCGTTGAGTTGAACCTTCTTATTTAGGTACACCAACGCTTTGCAAGGCCCTTTGGTGTTTCGGTTCCTACCTCTCCAAAACCTTGTGGCCGGTCACTTACCAATTACTGTTCCCCAATAGCCACGTTACACATTAGTATCATATAATTTTTTTTGTTTAAGATACTACAAGCGAAAACTAGAGACTAATCATTTGAGGCGGCATATAGATTCATTTAAGAGACCTACCACATCAAACATATGTTTTTTCGAACGTATGTCGGAGATTCAATTATTTGTCAATTGTGTCACATGTAACTAGTATATTTTATATATTATTGTACTCTCTTTTTTCTCACTCAAATATATTATTGCATTAGTATCACATGTATTAATGTATAGTTTTTGGATTCATATGTGACATTTCTCATGTGGAATCCTACTCGAACATTTTGCCCCTTTCCTCTACGTACACGATAACAACAATTCTCCTCTCCTTCCTACCCAGATTTTTATACTTTTATGCATATCTCATTAAAACTTATCTAGATTGACTCACTTTTTTATGCAAAAATCTATATTTTAACCAAAGCGGTTGTTAATCATTTTTTTAACCACAACAAAAAATAAAATCTCTTTAACATTTTATAATAATATGAGATTAATTTCTACGTTCCTTCAAAAATGAGATTATTTTTTAGGGTTTAGTCTTTAATTTGCACATGCATCCAATAAAATCACGACAAATATTATATTTGTAGAAGTGTTTTAGAAATTAATCTAAGAATATGGTATAATGGAATGAATTACTTGATTGAATGCATGTGTAAATTAGTTTTACATTATCAATATATATAAATTAAACTGATATTTGTACCCAAAAAAATAAAAAAAATTACACTGATATTAACATTTTGAATGGATATATAAAATTGACAAAAATACACTGTCACTCTATGTCATTGTGTGTTTTCTTATCCATGCAAGTTAAGTCAAATGGAAAAACTTGACCTAAAAAAATCAAATGGTAAAACTTGACCCAAAAAATAAATTAAATGGAAAAAAGTGAAAAAAAATAATTTACCCTAAAAAAAATAAAAGTGAACAAAAAGTATTATCAACGGTGTCTAAAATTTTATGTTTAAAAAACACAAGTGTTATAAATATGAATAGACGTATCATTTGGCCACGATGATCATTTTTAGCTTCAAAGAGTTGTGTTGTTGGATAGAAATATTCTCTATTTTTGTCCCTGAAAAAATTTATTCTCTATATTTTCGAAATAAGAATGAAAAAATACAAATAAAAAATTAATCTGTGGAGTAGAATTAGTAGCAATCAAACTAAAATGATCAAACAAAACACAAAATAAAGGAGTAGAAGGAAAAACTTAATGATATATGTTTACTCAGCATGACCCAAATTTGGTTTATGTCTATAAAAGATATATCTCTTCAATCCACCATCAAAGAGTTTCTTATAAAGATATACAAGTGTTACAAGAAATTAACCTTAAAAAATAATCCTTAATTTTTAATATTTTCCTGAATCTTTTCCCTTGAGAATCAATAATTTAACTCACCAAGGTGTTTAGATTGTTTCACAACCCTAGAGTATACTCCATAAGTACTCGATTCTTTGCCTTTGATCTCCTATGAATCCCCTATTTCGATAAACCATAGTTTTCCTTGCACCCCTCAAAACTGTGATGAAAACACAAATTTATAAAATTGGTCGGGACCCAACGCCTTGTGATTGGCTTCATGTAAGTCACACCTGAGCCAAAAACAACCACTAATGAAAATCCGTTTGTGTGCCTAACACATTCTCTATACAACTCACCAACAGTTCATGTGTCTCATGCATGGTTTCATGCACCCCACACATAAGGCGAAACAACAATTCCCCAAAAATTCATGGTTTCAAGGCATATACAACAGTTCTTCACCTTTCCATTAAATTGATGGTCATGCTACTTTAATCATCAATGACATTGATATGTACCTTTTTCATCCATATACACTATATTGTCCACGACCTTTCACATTTACCTCTTCAAACCTCAAACATCTTCGTTCTCTTGAAGATTAGATTGCCTTTAATTACCCTTGGCTTTTTAGGTAGTCCCACAAGTCGTATCATACCTTCTTCAAACTTCGAAGTGTGCCTCTATGTCCTCTTAAAGCATTTCTTGCTCTCACTTATAGAATAATACACAAGGACTTCATAGTTGTACCATTCTGGCGCCACCATTTGTTTCCTCCTAGTCCCACTAATGGCTGACTCTGCCTCAAGCTGGGTTTTCTCCACCTCAATTTCCAAACGATTACATCCAATATGTCATTCAACTTTTAACCTCCTCCTTTCAAGATGATCTTGAGTATTCTTAGTCACGCCTCTTTATAATGATGTTGGGTGTTCAACGTCTCTTCAGATGAACTACCCTTATTCATGAAGGTCAACTTGCATGTGTATTTGTTTCCAAGGTAATATGTTTCACCTTCTTCCTACTCCCAACTTGACACCACTAGAGAACTTGCATCCTCATAATTATCTCAGAAAACTGCAAATTGCGTGAAATCGTCATTGTCCCTTTAACTCGGGACATTCCCTCATGAAGGAATATTTAGGTAACATTTGAAGTATTTATACTTCTGCTTGTCCCCATCCTTAGAGTTTCTCCGATTTCCTTTGCTCCCACTTCTTCCTCTTTAGACATTTAAGTCTTCCCAACTATCATTAAACCTCAAGTCCTTGGACTTAGTTAACTTCATGGCTCTCGACACCGGTTCAGACTTTCTCGAAGGGGGGTTGTGCCTTCTTTACCAAAAAAGTATGGTGCTCTTGAAGTGCTCAAAGGATATAGGTAATGCACACAATAAGAGTAGTGTTTTTTTTTCTTCTTTATCCTGAATATTCACTTCGATGTTCACTAAATCGTCATAGATTTTGTTGAACTTCATTGATTGTTCTATGATAGTTCTTGACTTCACCATCCTAAATGATTAGAATTGTTGTTTCAGGAATTGTCTATGAGCTAATGACTTGGTCATATACAATGAATCCAACTATGACCACATCGACGTTGTGGTTGTCTCCTTCATGACTTCTCTCGGAACTTTGTCTCTTGTGTGCTTATGACATGGTAGCCGACAACACAACCTTAACCTTTAGTGTCAATGTACACTTTTGTTGAATCAAAAGATCGCTTATATCTTCACCTTTCACAACCTAAAATCAAATCATTGTCTCCAATAATTTTTTCAATATCTCACTTTGTACTCATGATGCTCTCTTAATAATTTGTTCCTCCTGCTTCACGGTGGACGTAAAATGTTATGAATTGAGAAATGACATACCCTATCTCTTGAAGGATAAACGTATAAAAGCAATACTAGTATCAACTATGAACACATTTACAACCCACTTGGGTTGGCCTAGTGGTTTTGGCTTGGGATCTGGGAGTATGTTTCTCCTCAAGTTCTCAGGTTCGATTCTCTTTGGTGCCAATTTGGGTGGGTTAGTTTAGCTTATTAAAAAAAAAACTATGGACACATTTAATACTACTATCAATTTTCTTATTTTCTCTCATTAGTTAATATTGCATTTTTAGAAAAGAATGTAGTAAAATATTTAGATTATGGATTTAACTCACTAACTAATGAATATAACCCACTAAGGCTATATTCGATAAAAATGGTAGAACTGGATACTAACAAATAAAGAGATGAACCCATTTGGGGTTGGCCTAGTGGTTGACTTGAGATCTTGGAGTTTGCTCCTCCAAAAGTCTCAGGTTCGATTCCCTCTGGTGCCAATTTCGGTAGGCAAAGTCTATACAGAGCTTGCACTGGCTTTAAACGGGGCCCCCGCAAATGGACGGTGGGATTGGTCCCCTTGAATTAGACGATTATTAGATCGGATACCGAATTTTCAAAAAAAAAGAAAAAAGATGATCTTATAAAGAATAATAAATTAATAAATTAGTTGCCAGCTACAAACTTGGTAAAATTAAAGTTTCAACTAACTTATAAACATGAAATGATATAAAAGTTATTGTTGATTCTTATTTAAAAAGTTTCAATTAAAGTAAAAAAAAAAGCTTTTGCATTTAAGATAATTGAGATAAAAAAAAAATTGTGATAAGATAAACGTCATTTAAAGTAATATCTCAAAAAACGTTATAAACTTTTGTGAAAACAAATACACGTTCATTTTTTTTTAAGATAATTGTTTACTATAGAGTAATATGAACATTGTGATCGAGGTTTGAACTCGACTTCTTCACTTATATGTGTGAGTTTTCAATTATTTTCATCATTTTGTCTATAAAAAAAAAATTATATGAACTTATACATTATAAAACATTCACTATAAGCTGGAGTTTCAACTTACAAATAGAGCCATAATTATCTGAGAAAATCCATTTCCCTAACCGCCTATATGTGCTATTAAGAAAAAATGGTAAGGATATTTGAACATTCCGATATATCCTTACACTCTTTAACCTTTCATTTTTGCTCTATCTCTTATTTTTATTACATCACAAATATATGACATTACTTCCTTTATTTTTTTCTTTCTCAAGGTGTAAAATGGGTGTATGTCTTTGGATGTTCAAACATTATTTTCCAAAAAAAATATATCATAAATATATTGTAGGATTAATAATTTAATCAGCTTAATTTACCTTTTCAGGCTAAGGTTTGTTCCATTTCTGCGGCTTTATTTTTGTTTTGTTTTCACATAATCCATATCCACATCACATCCATTGTAGCAATCTAATGCAAAAGCAAACGGCGCAAAAGCCATCTAAATTAGCAGAACAGAAACATTGTTTATTCAGATATTTTTAGTGCCAAAAGATTTTGTTTCCTAACGACAAGGTACCTAAAGTAAATCAAATCTATATATTGAAGAGTGATATATGCTGTACTCCAAAACAGTGGCAACTTCATCTAGTCATATATTTTGTTGGATTATCCAAAACAATGTTATAAGAAAATTAGTTTAAAATTTTTATTCGGTTTGATTATAATTTTGGTCCGCTTTTTATTTTGGTTACATGAGAAAAAGAAAAAAGAAAGGAAAAAAAGGAAGAAAACTAAGTTCTTGAAAAGGACACGTCTAAAGAATCGCCTAGTAAAGCATGTGATAAACACGGAAGAGACTCATCAAATATAACAAGATGATCTCAACTTTTAGCATCTAACTTAGCAAGGATATCAATGCAAAAGTTTCCTTGCCGAAGGATATGCTGTATAGATCTAAACTAATCTTTAGCAAGATAATTCTGAATGAGTTCTAAGAGTTTGCATAATAATAAAATATCGAGATGTTTTTCATCACCAACTGTACCACATGAAGAGAGTCGGAGAAACACATAAACTTTCTATAACCTGTCTCCCAATATAATTTTATACCAGCTAACAACGCTTGAATCTCATCATGTAATTTTGGTCCTCTAAATCTTACGTAATTATGGTCCTCTAATTATTTTGTGCAAGATGTGTTAGAACTTAGAAGAAGACTTGAATGATTGAATTTTGGTCCTCTAATATCATATTGTGTTCACCAAAAGAAAAATGGAGAACTTAAATCACTCGAAAAAACTAAATGGATCAAAATCCACATAACTCAACTACATATATAAAAGTATAATGAAGATTATTATTATTATAACACTTGAATATTTTTATTATTTGAAAACTATATATATCTTAAACTTTGGATCGTAATTCAATCCTTCCAAACCTTAAAGGCTGCGGTGAAGAGGATAAAGAATGAGGGGTAGATAAGAAGTAATGAAGAGATAAACTTATATTCCTTCTCAATTAATTTCCTTTTATGCTTTAGCCTTTATGGCTGTTATTACATATCTTTGTTTGTCCAAATCAGCAACGATTCTATGGCCACCTGTACAGACCTAAACAGGTAGCGTGAAAAACATGTGTTGCACCAAACCCTGTCGGCCCAAGCTGGACAGATCAGGTTGCACTGGCGGTGCACAGCCACAGCATAGGATGCTACCGAGCCCATACATATTGCCACATGGGGAACGAAAATGGCATCACAATGAATCTCATTTAAGTTTTTGAGAGTTGATAAGCTTATGAAAAATGTTGTGTACACATTATGTGAGTGCATACACCATAAAATAAAAAGAAAATGAGAATGATGTAGTATATGTAACATTTTGATGATTTTATAGGAAGAGAGAGTTAGAAAAAAGTGAAGTGTTAATTGAGTATATGAAATTAAGAGATATTTATTTATAGGAAGAGAGAGTTAGAAAAAAGTGAAGTGTTTATTGAGTATATGAAATTAAGAGATATTTATTTATCGTTGTTGGAAGCTTATACTAATATAGTATTTCCTTGAGGATTGGATTTTAAAGATACATGCATATGATATCTTAATCTTGTAATAATTTATTTTAGTTAAAGTATGGATAATGAATACATGTACGAGTATTTATGTCCCACTAGGTAAGGGTAGGGGTGGAGACATAAGAGATCCTCTAACGGCTTGAGCCTCTGTGGTCTTTCATAGGAAAAAAAATATTTCCAATATATAGAAATATTTGTTGCATTTCACGATGAACAACCCATATGTAAAAGTAACTTGTCTTAAAATAAATGAGTTTTTGCATATGAGATACTATTCCTTTTGTTTTAAAATATATGTCGTATTTTTACAATATGCACTATACTCTTTATTTATATGATTTATTTTGATCATACTTTTTAACTACTATATATACAAAGAGAATGTTAAACGGTGCATCTAAGACATTAGTTAAGCAACGAAAATAAGTAACTTTTTAAAAAAAGTGGTGTAATTATTTCTTAATCAAAAGTCACAACTTATATTCCAAAGACAAATTTTCTAATTATATTCATAAACCATTGTCCATGGGACACCGGTTAGCAAAACCCAATATATAACTATAAATGTTAGCATGTAAAATGTTGTTCAATTTGTCTCGATAAATATTTTCAAAATATTAAATTTTTATAATTCTTTATTTTGAATAATTAAAGATATTAATTGTGAAAGTTGTGCATTGACATATTAAAGCGGTTGACTGCGACATATATTTTCAAACGGGTGAAGCAGTTGATTGGTCATGTAATTACAAAGTATAGTGTTTCAATTTTATGGGGATGCTTGTAAAATATTTATTAGTGTCACCCTAACTTAATAACAAATTTATCTCCTTCCTTTTTTAAATGGACTCTTTTAATTTCTAATGCAATATAATTTTATAAAAAAAATTCAATTGTTCTCTCTAGTTCATATTACTTGCATTATTTTTAAGACGACGTATTTTACTTTACATTTATGATGATGATTAATACATCAACTATTTTATAAGAGTAATTTTAATAAAAATATAATTTTCTCTTTTTTATTTATAAGATAGCACATTGTCAAACAACACATGGTTCTAAGTTGTTATAGGTTCAAAGGAATTGTGCTTAATTACACCATGTGTTTGTTTAGAAGTTTGGAGGATAGAAAGTGAAAATAAAGAGAAATTTTACATATTATTTGAGAGAATGAGAAATGAATAGTTATGACTAATATATTTTTAATTTTGATAGTGTGAGAGAGAGAGATATATATTTTACATATTATTGTTTGGAATGAGAAGTGGCTTGTTGATGGTTCAATCTTAATGCCACCTAGTCACTCTAATTTATCTATTGATGATCTTTGTGTGGCTGATTTGATTCTCCCTAATCAAAAAGCTTGAAATATTCCCTTTATTTGCAGGGATTTTTATTACATCACTATTTGATTCGGTTGACAATGATAGGTGTTTTTTCACTCAATAACTCATTTTTTTAACAAATTAAAATGAAATATAAAGAGGATAAATTCATCCCACATAAGGTGTGCTAAAATGGTGAATCATCCAAAATCTGTTAAAAAAAACAGACACATATGAAAAGAGTGCCACCATCGAACCAAACAAAAACAATTACATGCCACTCATACAAATTAGTGGATGACACCATCAGTCATGAAAACTAAAAGCTAAAGGAATAAAATTCGAAGATATCCATAAAAAGGAAGTTTGCTTCACCTTGTCAAAAATATTATGAGGATCGATTACCGCATTTTTGAACACACAGTTGTTTCTATCCTTCTAGATTTCGCAAACTGAAGCAAGCCAAATAACCTTTAGATAAGAATATGAAGCTCTCGGCATGTCCGCCAACTGAGTAAATTGAAGTTAAAATTCTTTAATACACCCTGGAAGAACAAATGAGATTCCAAGCAAATGACATTAAATACCAAACATTCCTAAATAGATTGCATTCAAGAAAAAGATGGTCCGTCGTCTCGATGCTACCACATCCTCCAACACACTTATTATCATTCGGTTGAAGAACATGATGCCGCACCAAATTTGCTCTTATCGGAATTCTGTCTTGAAGAAGACGCCATGCAAAGATTGAAACTTTTGCCGAAACAAGCTTATGCTAGACATCATTGTAGTCACTAGTAACCGTCAGTTCATCAACAGAAGTTAGAAATTGATATGTCCCGCGAACCGAGTAACCATGTATAGGATCTAGCAACCACCTTCACTGGTCTTGAATATTTTCCTGCAAAATAACGTTATTCAACAAAACAGAGCGCTCCCTCACACTGTCCTCCTCCCACGCCATCAAACGCCTCCTCCAACCCCAAGCATTACTACCTTCTTTCCATCCCCAAGCACTCAATAACTCATTGATACTGACTTCCTCAAAGTCTCTAGCGAATGGCATTTTTAGGAATTTCATTCCTACAAGAATTTAACTTATTAATGATACAAGTGTGGATTGTCAAACCAATTGTGTGGTATGTGATTTCCAACTTGAGGATTCTCTACGTGTTTTTTTCAGGTGCTCTTACAGTTGCAATATTCGGAGAAAAACTACTTTTTATGATGCATCCTTTGAGTTCAATAATAATAAGATTGATGTTGGTCTATGTATTAGAGATGAAAATGGTGGCTTTGTCTTTGCCAAAATCAAATGGATGTTGTCAAAATGTGTTGCTCATATCAATGAGGCACTTGAATTACTAATTAATACATCCATACATAAATGACCATAATTTATAATAGTTTTAAACATACGGTACATATTTTTCTTTTGAAATAAAACAAGGGGTTATAGTCATTTTCATTCATGAATGTTTAACAAACAGTCACAATATCGAAATTATAAAATAGTTTTTGATTATGCACTTTATTAACAGAGTAAAAATGAGAAGGAAGAACAAATTTGCAATATAAGACAAAATTAACTTAGAGCGCAAGTTATATCATTTGCAATATAAGACAGAATTAACTTAGAGCGCAAGTTATATCATTTGAGTGTATATTTCAGTTGCATTTGCATTACATTTAGTTTGTTACAAGTTAGTTATGATGAATTGTCATTTCTAGTCTCTAGCTTGTATATATACTACAATTTGTAACTGAATTTATTCATTCAATGATAATCCGTTTTCATCTTTTCTCATGTTAGAGAAGTTCTTAGATATTTTGTTATTCAAAACAGTCCCTAACATTAAAATAGTTCTTCAATGTTGACATTAACTCTTTTGCCTAACACGCTGCATAATCAAGGACTATTTTAAAATTTTGATACATTGAGGGACTATTGTAGCTATTCGTTACACATTCAATGATCAAAATGACTATTTGCGCCTAAACAAATGGTACATATAAATAACATTAATAGTTGGGTGGATAGGGTATAATGTTGATAAAAGTGATAAAAATGTTATCTGGTTCGATTCTCACATCCAACAACAACAAAAACTAACAAATTAACATATTAGTCATTTCAAACAAAAAATACATCAACATTTTTTGATATATATGCCAAAAGTGCAAAATAAGCTTATACTGAAAGATGGAGGCAATAGTGTGCAACTCAAGTCTGGAATTAATTTCACAATGAATTTACACTTTTGATAGGAAAAGAAGTGAAAACGATACAACATAGATAAAGGTGAGAGAGCATCTAAGAAAGGAATATAATGACATGCACTTCTTCGATTACCACTCTTATAGAATACATGGATATTGGATTAGTATGAATAATGATGCCCAATAAATTGGGTCATTTGACATTTGATTTCGTCATTGTCAAACAACATGCATCCATCTAACATCATAAATCTATATATATGATTTATCGAGAGAAAAAACTATATAATAAAATCTATATATATCCTTTAAAAAAATCTATCTATATGAATCGTGGCATGTCATAAGAAAAATAATCATTTAGTTTGTGGCTTGTCTTTTCGAGCAAAGTGTCTTTTAGGGAAGCAAAAGCATATCACATTCTATTTTGATCCAACAACAATATCAATCTCTTTCGTTTATTCAATTAATTGGGCAACACAGCCGTTTAACGATGAGGATAAAAATGTCTATCACCCCTAAAAAAATGTATATATGTAATATCAATCCCTTTCTTTTGGGGATTGGTATGAATCATGATGCCCCATAAGTCTGGAATATATAGAAAAAGTGCATAATAGACTACAATAAAATAATTATTCTTGAATTATTTTAGATGAGATTTTATTAATTTATATTTGAGAAATAGTAGAATATAGAGGGTTGTAGATTTAGAGGGTTGGATAACTAGGTTGATTTAAGCTAAGGGTTAATAACTTTGAGGCGGAGTTCAAGTTCTAACAAGAAGAAAAAACTAACATTAATAATTAGCATACTAACCTTTATTATTAAAAAAAAAAGGGTCATGGACTCGTGACTTGACTACATTAGACTTTTTTATCATGTAGAATTTTCTTTCTCGAAAGACCCAAGGTGTTTGATTAAGAAATTTTACACTTAGACAATCCAAGATTCTTTACATAGAATTGGACATCGATTATTACTCCCCATCTGCTTATTTTAAAGCATATCAATAGACTCCTAAGTGTGTTAAATATATATAACTTTTATTAAATAAGTAATGTTTTGGTCTGTAATATAGACCAAATACATTAGTAGTTGAATAAATTTAAAAAGCGAACTTTTTATTTATAATTGAGATCGGAGAAAGTTCTATATACGTGTTAGGTTTTTTAAAAATCAAAGTTTGACTTATTTAGGTGAATAGACTTTATGCAAATAACGAGCCTAATTTTACCTAGTTCAGCTCATAGGCCCTTGTGAAGCAGATCGACTTATTCTCACATCCAGTGTCACAACACTCTTTCAATGGCTGACATAGTACGAAGACACATAATATGAAAACATTACACTCCAAAGTTAAAATCAAATTTTTTGACGATGGTTCAAATTGAGACTAAGGTATTGCGGTTTTTCTTAGGGATTTTTTTTGAATCGGCAAATATTATTAACAAACAAGCCCGTGCAAGAAGCACTAATAAGCTTGGGTGGAAAAAAATACAAACAAGGGGAAATCATTTGCCACACAAACACCGGCTCAAACAAAAACCTTTAAAAAACCACCCCAATACACAAGGAACAAACCAAAAGAGTAATGAAGCAGATGGTAAATTGTTACTTTTCCATAACAAAATGGAGTCCCAACTTTTTTTCTATCAAAGATGATAATGAATCATTGAATCTTCACTGAAATATATACGTTACGTACAAGGGCGTAATCTTAATGTACATGTACATATATATACATATTAACCTTTGCTATTAAAAAAACTCGCAAGGACGTGGGCGTAGGCAAGGCGTGTCACATAGGTGTGATCATGGCCACCCCTAATTTTTTAATCTATGAAAATATAGATATATATATAATTTTATGAAGTGTTAATATCTATATTAACATGTTTCCTTAAAAAAAAAAAATATATATATATATATATATATATATATAATATAAAATAATATAATATTAAGTATTATCTATTTTGTATAACAACTATTCACTTTAATTTTTCTTTAAAAAAAAAAATATTCACTTTTTATTAGAAATATATTGGAAAAGTTTTTTTTTTTTGAACAA
>Ga0315915_1001252_pt1 | contig 30337 bp, 12 predicted proteins | sample MpolbnodulesMG_FD_207738 | JGI IMG/M metagenome (GOLD analysis project Ga0315915, IMG submission 207738) | Medicago polymorpha root nodule microbial communities from Los Angeles, California, United States - branched nodules | ecosystem: Host-associated > Plants > Roots > Nodule | place: USA... | reverse complement strand
GAGAAAGGGTTGTAAGAGTTTAGAAGCTTATAGTTGTAAGATTGATGTGTATTGGGATCTTTCTTCAGCTAGATTTGGTGTTGGACCTGAACCATTGGAGGGTTTTTTTGTAGGAGTAGTTGTTGATAAACAAATGGTTCTTCTTCTTGGTGATTTAAGGAAAGAGGCTTTTAAGAAATCTAATGCAGTTCCTTTACCTTTGAATGCTGTTTTTGTTGCTAAGAAAGAACATGTTTTTGGTAAGAAGTTTTTTGGTAACAAGGTTGTTTTTTGTGACAATGGTAAAATTCATGATCTTGTCATTGAGTGTGATACTTCTGTTGCAAGTGATCCTTGTCTTATAGTTCGGATCGATAGCAAAACTGTGATGCAGGTGAAGAGGTTGAAGTGGAAGTTTAGAGGGAATCATACTATACTTGTGGATGGTCTTGAAGTTGAAGTTTATTGGGATGTTTATAATTGGCTTTTTGGTACATCATTTGGAAATGCTGTTTTCATGTTTAGAACATGTTTCTCTCAAGATAAAATTTGGGATGCTCAACCTGTTTCTGATGCAAATGTTTTGCAGTGGTCTTTCTCTCAGAGGTTTTCTGAGACCAAATTGCAGCAACAAGGTGTTGGTTTCTCACATGTTTTGTATGCTTGGAAGAATGAATAGAGTTGTGGAATTCCGGCGTCATCCAATTGAGTACTAACAGAATTGTTAATGAGTTGTGAAGCTGTGATTGAAGAATTACACTTGATTAAAGATGAGAACTTTTGTTTGTACTGTTTCATCCTTTATATTCATACCCTTAATTTATCTGTGCATTTGAATAGATCTTGGAATTTTTCTCCCCCAATTTGATGTATATTTATCTTCAAGTGTTAATTTTATGATTCATGCTACAAAAACTAGATGGTCAATTGTTTATGATCTGTGTTGTTCAAGTGCTGCTGCTTCATATTGTCATATATTTTAATCTTTTTGCATTGAAAATACAACTTATCAAATATTAATGTTAGTAATGTCCAATAAGGTAGAAGATAGTCAAGAAACATTAAAAAAAGTCTGAATCAAAATAATAATCACAATGCAGCTGAGATTAAAGAGAAAGGATGTGAGAGAGAGAAAGAGAACAATGAATTACAATGAATATCACACTTTGCTTTCCTTCTTATTTTAAAATTTATTTACAGTTTTTTCTCTGTTTTAGGGACCTAAAATAGTGAAACTATCATCAGGGTGAGGGATCAATATTCATTCAATATACTTGTTTTGTGTGCCTGCATGGGGCATGGATATGATGATTCCTTCCCTTAATGAAATCACCTGTGATTCCTTGGTATGTGATTCTGGCCGGTTATCTTCCTTAAGATAAGGTTTAATTGAAAGGCACTGTTAGTGTAAAATTTACATATGCATTCAATCACATCATACCACGCACATAATTGCGAGATAGTTTGAGAACTTGGCAAAGTGGCGGCATAATGAAGAGATGTGATTAGATGCATGCATAAATAAAAATTGGGTCATGTTAACTTGTGCTCTTAGCCCTTAGGGCACATGTTAAACATTAAATTCTTGACACTAATGATAAGTATTAATTGAAAAAATTAATCTTAAATTTTTTAAGTAATAAATTAATACAATTTTCGATTCAAAATTTCTATTAATAGAATCTTTAACATGTGCCCTTAGGGCACAAGTTAACATTTTCCATAAAAATTTATTGGAAAAAGCATAACAATTAAATTCTTATGCAATGTTTGGATTGGCGTTTAATTGAGAAATATCGCGTCCCAATGCACTTCTAACGTTAGAGTTTAAAAGCTAAAAGTAGCTTCCGGATTGCCGCGCGTCTAGAGAAAAGAAAATGCAGTAACAAACACATACTTAATTATATTAGGTGCGATATTAGGTGCTAAGAGGTGCAATATCATTTGGCTACCATATGAATTATGATGAGTGACATGGCTTTTGATGTCTTCGCCAAATCTTTGTTCTAACTAAACTGATAAGATGGTGTCGTCTATTTATGATATCTGGTTCATGACTCCTTCATATAATGCCCTGCTGCTCTATTTTATTACTACTTGCAGATCTTTTATTTTCTTTAACAACCAAATCTAATAATTTATGTCTTTAAATCTTGCAGCTTTTCTGTTTAATGATTTTTTCATACAAATCATGCCACATGTATAAGCAATGATTGTTGCTGACAATGGTCATTTCTTGTAAGATGTACAGCTGCAAATTCAGATAGCAATCGCATATGTAAGAGTTAAGAAACCTTGGATTGTTCAAACACAGCATCAAATTGTACTGCTGCCATTAAGTTACGGGTCTTGCTGACCGGTGCATCAGGGATATTGATTAAGAAATCCATAAATAGAAGTTTTGTCTTAAAAATATAAGCTTACATTTGACAAAGTAGTTAATTATTACTTTTTATTAAGAACTTACTTGTTTTAATTGTTTAACCAATGCTCCAGAGGCATTGATTAGCATTCTCCTTTAGTAATGTTGGATCATCCTTTTCATAGCTTTTGTGTAACTAAATAATAGCATTGTGAGGTAGCAATATGTTATAGTATCTGCTGTCGGTACAGATATTTAAGTTTCTAACATGAAGAGTACTATTATAATCAAATGAGGTAGCAATATGTTAAGAGATCAATTCAAATATTCTAAAGAGTGCTAGAGACACTCTTTTAAATATTTTCTCTAACACTCATTCTCTTATTAAGTTAAATCAATGTGGATCTTACATTTTGGAAATTGATCCCACATAAAGCAGTAAGATATATATGGATTAAATCTAAAAGAATGAGTGTTATGAGAAGTGTTTGAAAGAGAGTGTTCATAGCACTTATCAAAACATTATTGTAATTGCTAAAAGTGGGAAGAAGATTTTTCATGAATTCTTGGTTTTGGCATTATTATTTATTTTTGTATAAAAGGTAAGAAGGAATATGTGTGTAAAAAATGTGTTGGCATAAATGTGTGCCTGTTCCCAATTCTTAGTATATCATGATATCCATGCATGCCCCCTTCTCTATACTTTTTAATACATCTCTCTCTTAGTGAACTTGACAAATCATATTTGTGGACTTTGGAGACTCTGTCAAGTCAAAGTTAATATGATATATATAATGGTACATCCTTTATGCTCTTGGAGTTTTGTTTATCACTTTGTCTTCCTGGATTTGCTTTGCTTTTAAAGTTGTCAAGTGTGTCCAATATATGAGCTGTAAACAATCATGCATGCCTCTGTTAATACTTGGGGTGAAATCTTCACATCTGTATTATTGAGTTTACTTTGTTAATCTCTTATGTGTACATGCATTATTGTTACCTTTGTGATTGTTTGATCCCTAAATCAGGAATAAACTATGGTCCATACCATAGTTTAGTACTGTTGGGCATCCTACGCATAGTTAAATAAGCTATCATTTCATGAAGGCATTGTGCATATGTCATCCGAGTTCCCCATGAAGGTTCTTGTTCCGGAGTGGACTTTTGGCTGGCCCAAACTCAATACCACTCTTTGAGGTTATATAAGTCTTATATTATCACCTATCAAGGTACGACTCATTCTAAACATTTCACTCACTTTGATCATATACTAATTTAGGTGTCCGAGTGATTATAAGTACACTTCTGACATCAAGAATCATCTCCGACATCTATTATGAAATAATGCCACCATGCAGGGAACAGTCTTCCTTCGGATACACCATCACCGTGAAATCCTCTATCTTTCTTAAAATACATATGAGTTCTGATCAAAGTAGTTTCCAAATTTAAAGCAAGTTCAAATGTTAGGTAAATTAGCCACTCACATGGCAGTTTGGCCATGATATTGTTTGCTCTGTGATCTGCTGACAACACTCAGTTACGTGTTTTTCACCCTCTTAGAATTTAAACTAGGTTGATGAAGCTTTGTAAAAGTTGAAGTCGTAGATCGAAGCTTGAATTCGGCACTGTGTCGTGTTTCTCAAGGTTTTTTTTATTGTAATAATCATTAGTCTGTCGTTGATTCCACTGCTCCACACACTTTCCTACAAGTGACATTAGTTTGGTTCGACTTGACGGAAGAGCAAGAACAAATCCAAATGTAATAGATACAATCATACTCGTATCAGGAGCAACCAACTCCACAGCAATCACGAAAAAATGAAAATGGTCTTCATCAGAAACATTGTACGGGGAATAAGTATCAGAAGCAACCATCGCTCATCTAAATTAAACGATCATACAGTCGTCTATCAGACTATCACTTATCACGACATCATACACAGATGATAGGAAAAAAATACCATTACTAGTGAACTTCCAAGCCAAACAATCATCTCAATTATTCAGGTGAGGCACATTACAAACTCAACAGGAGTAAGTAAGTGAGCAGTATCTCTCAGCATCCAATTACCAAAATGATCAATATAATTGGACACACTTTTAATCATTTCAAGGAAATAAGAGTCATTAATTTCCTAAATTTTGTAGCTTTATCAAAAAATTACAGACTTACAAAATTCGTCGCCTACCAATGTGCCACTATTGTGGGACAAACGGAATATATTTAATTAATTTATTAGGTTGAATAAAAAGATTATTATACTTTGATTAAGCTTATGAGATGTACTGTACTGTAGTCAGAGGCCGTAATCACCGGGTAAATAAAGGCCATGTTCAGTTCCTTTCCCGGAAACACACCATTCAATCACCATGCATGTCGCTAGTTTCACATGTACAACTTTAACGTAACCAAAAAGTAAAAACATGTACAACTTTAACATCAAGGTCAAAAAAATATGGTGACTTGATTAGAGGATATTTTTTTAGGGGAAATGAAACATCTTATATTCTTTATTTTTTTTTTGGTTTTAGATGAAGTGGTAAACCCTCAAAATAAAACTTACACACAACTGTGAGGTCTCGGGTTCGAACCCGGGTCACGACGTCCGACCTTACAATTTTGACATTTGTCAGTTGGACTAGAACTTCTAGACGAAACATCTTATATTCTAATCTTTGTCTTTATATATAAGTAAAAAATTATGATCAAAATAGATTATAATGTGGTACATACAAAATTTGTGACACTTATTTGAACGGAGGGAGTAACATATCACCCTTCTTTTTCCTTTATATTCGGCCTCACCTTCCAATCAGGAGTGATTCATGGTTGGAAAATAAGAATAGTGAAAAGACATGCACAAGTCCTAACTAAACTAACATAAATGCTGAAATTATTAAGTCTGACGTCGTCATTGGAGTTTGAACTCTGACTCCTCCATTTATGTGTGTGTTATATTCAATTATTATTGTCATTTCGTCTATCTACAAAAAAAAATAATAGTGAAAATCACAGTTTTATCGATAAGCCAAAATAAATAAACAACTAAATAGTGGGAAAATTCAATCTTAAACAAAATCAAATACCTATTGTTTTAATCTTCCAAGAAAAGCCGGAAGTCCTAAGTATTTCTATTGAGTTGCAATGGCCTTAAAGGGAATTCATTTTTGAAAATCAATTTTTCATTGTTGGGACATTTATGGTTAAAGAGGTCCCAAACTTGTCAAAATTAGCAAGTTGGCTAGAAACATCGTGGTAGAGAGCATTGCTTCATAAGAATATCATCTGAAAAAACATCATATTGAATGGAATCAACATCACATTGAATGGTTTTGCATAAAATAAGAATATCATATGAAAAAACAAGTTAGACAAATTTGGAGCCCCGTAGCTATCTGAATACCATGAAGAGAGCTTTGCTTCATAAATCATAACTCAAGTGAGCATATCTGAAAACACCTCAACACACAAAAATAAGAGGATACATGAATATTGGATTTCTTTGTCTCATTCCTCTTTGATGTGAAAATGATTAATAAGGATCACCATTCAAAAAAACCTAAGAAAGAGCCGGGTATAATCAAAGAGATCCATCCAATGATTTGAAAAAAGAATCATAATAGTTAACACTTTGAAATTTTTCAGTAATTAAGGTTAATTTCAAACGATTCACTTTAGCTTTTATAACAAATTTGAGTTATGAAGCTTTTTCTCTGAGATAAGACAAATATTTTTATTAAATATCACTTTCTACTATTTTAAACCATTTTAAATAAAATATTATATATGGAGTAGAGATGTTATAGTTTATAGAGAAATAGTAGGGAAACCTTCGCTAATTCCTTATGGATGACAAAACCAACCATGCAAAATACAACATCCATAGACCAAGTGACACAACATTGCAAATGGAATAAAAACATGTTGATTGTTAGAATACGTTTTCTTATGTTTGGCAACTTTGCATGAAGCGACTTTGAGGGTTGCATGTCCAACAGTTAAAACCCTGATCCCCAATCTCATAAGCAGGGAAACCGAAGTCAAGTCCACACATGCATGTTTCCCTCCTACCCCACTCGTATACCATAACACCTTCTTGCCTAAGTGTCGATCTTCCTTCTTATGGGTCGATCAAGAAGTTCATTGGTGTCTTCTTTTTCACAGATACTCATGTCCGCCTAAATATATCAAAGAGGACATCTCTAACAAAGTCACACTTGTATTTGAAGTCGGGAAGCTTCTTATAACGAATTGTGTGCTCCCCAAAGGTATACAGGAGTGCCTTACGGAATACAAGGTATATCTCATCAATAGAGAGTAAGAGAATCTTGACGCGATGCAAGAGGATAGTATGATACTCAATTGGTGGCATATGTTGACATGACCCATCAACATGGATCATTAGAAAAAAATCTTGAGCATGTGTTGCATGCAAACTCCAAAAAACAATTTTATGTCTTGTAGCCATGCCAAACTTCATTTCTACATCCTAAACACTTTTACTTAAAAGGGAACTCGCTAAAACATGTTGTGTTTTAGGAGAGACATTGTCCTTGCTAGTAAAACTGCTAAAGTTAAAATATGACATCGTACCACGAAGACCATCAAAAACACGGTCGAAATCAGAGTCATACCACTCATCTTGGTATCTCTCAATATATGATCTTGCAACATCCAAAATTGGGAAATGGAAGGCACAAAAGTGTGCACGGAAGCCTCTATTGCCGAGTATAAACCCAACCCTCCAACTCTAAAAGGTAAAGAAGCCACCTTCTGTTGAAGGTCCCCAAAGAAGGGACTTCCAACAACCACAATGTCTTCAACTGCCCGTCACAAGTCTTTATCAAATAACATAGTCGGCTCTCCCATGTGAATCGGTTGGCACGTCCTTAGACTAGAAAAACAGTTAGGCGATACTCATGTATGATTGAAGTGGAAGAAGTTCACTCTTTGGACCCCTTAGTTGTGAAAAGAAAATGCATTAACTCAACAGCTCTAGAAGTTCTCTTCCTAACCATCCCTTTGATAAAACATCTATCTAAATTTACATCCCTTCCAAATAATTTCACTATTTCAGTTCAAACACCGACTTTCCAATGTTTGAAGGAATCAACCCTCACCTTACTTATTATTATCGGGAAAAAGATATCGATCTTATGAGAGTACAAACTCCTAAAGTATTAAATACTGTGTAAAAACTTAAAATAGTAGTCATTACTTAAAAAAAACAAGAGTATTGACTACTAACTAAATCCTAAGGATACATGCCCCCTTGGTATAATTTTGTCAAAAAGATATATACATGTCCCTTTTCTTAAAGTGGGTCCAGGAGAGGTAAATGAATAGCTGGCGTGTGATCATATTGATAGTTTAGTGGAGGATAATTGTCTAATAATAAAATTCCAGGTGGCTTACAGCTGGATAATAATACCAGTCCAAAATTACAATACAACCCATCGTTTTAACATTTCATTTATGACTATGATACCTCACATGTGCACCGCTACGCCTAATATAATCGCTGTCCTCTCTTTCAAACCCATCCTATTCCAGCTCAAACCTCAACAAAATCCTAAAACAGAATTTCAATTATTTTTCTCACGTTATTTTTTCATACATACATAGTACTATAATAATGAATAAAATTACGTAATCTTTTTATAGAAGTAGAAAAAGTATACAAAGAAATTACGTAATAAACATATAAAAGGTAAAAATTTCAATGGAGTTTTAACCCTTTCCAACGGTCACTGACCATATACGACAAATAGTTACTGTAAAATGATGTTGTACCTTCGTACTTATACTTACTGTGGCCATTCACATTCACGTTCAGATTCACTCGTGTTGTGACGGTAATTTGACACCAAAGTAACATAAAATAAGAGACAAGAAGAGTAAGAACTAAAGAAGAAAGAAAATAAGAAGATTCAGTTTTGCTTCTCTAATAAGCTGTAACTGCATAATGAGAAATTCAACTGATTCTGTCTCCATTGACATTGATTTGATACCTTTAGGAGGAAAGGTAATCAAACTTTTTAACTTAGAAAAAATTATTCAGCTCAATAATGTTGTTTGACTAATAATCATTTATGTTTTTTTTGGAGGTTTGCAGGAATGTATAGTGAAAACAAGCAAAGGTTCTGTTTCTGTGCTTATTTGTGGAGATCAAGATAAACCTGCTTTGATAACTTACCCAGATGTGGCTCTTAATTGTAATTATTCATATTATTTTGCTTTTTATGTCTATTCAATATGTTGAATCAAATTGGCTATGGTTTTTGAAATTTGGACAACTGTTTTTTTTTTGCAGATGTGTCTTGTTTTCAGGGTTTGTTGTTCTGTCCAGAAGCAGCTTCTTTGATGCTTCATAATTTCTGCATTTATCACATTGATGCTCCTGGGCATGAGGTCGGTGTCGCCATTCTTCCTAGTATTATCTTTAGTTTAGCTACTAGGCATTTATCTAATGGAAGAGCTTCAATTGAATGAACTTTTTTTGAGTTTACACCATGAAAAGGATTGAGGCCCAGATAAACAATTTAATGCTTATCATATAAGGCCTTTGTGTATAAGCTATTTCTATAACAAAAGATAAAATAAAGTCAAATTGTTTTCGTATAAGTTATAAATTGTTTTTGTAAACAATCCTAGTGAGCTTATGAAAATAAGTTGAAAACAGGTTATGGACATGTCATGAACTGTTGATGTCAGTAAATAAGCTCAAATAAGTCAGTCCTAGCATACCCTAAATTGAAGTGATACATATCTGATGTCTATGCATACAGAGCCTTTAGGCTTTAGTAGCCGCTTTTCTTTCTATAGAGGGTTGAGGAATTTGAACTTCCGTAAAGAATAAAGAAATAGATAACATATGATACACATATTTAAGTTCATGAGCACTCTCCAATCTTGTAGTATAATAAACTCTTTTCTCATTTGTTTAAGAGATATTGCAGTTAGGAGCTGATGTGATTTCTTCAGATGAACCACTGCTTTGTGTGGATGACCTAGCTGATCAGGTTGCAGAAGTCCTTGATTATTTCGGGTACGTATAGCATTTTCCACCGATGCTACATATAGTAACAAGTAAATAGATTGTTTGTGCTTTTTTGGATAAATTGAACTAAGGAAACTGAGTACATAATATCTCTTACTAAATTGAATATATATTTTTAGATTCATGAAATAGACCTCTTTTGATGTTCTTACTTTGATTAGGATCTTGACCTTCATACAAAAATGTCTTAAATCAGGTTAAGAGAGGTTATGTGCTTGGGAGTAACAGCTGGTGCTTACATCCTCACACTATTTGCTGTAAGTTAGCAACTGTGAGCTATAATTTTATCAGTTACAACAATCTAGTATAGTAAACCATCATGTTAATTTTTCATTATTTGACAGATGAAATACAAAGAACGAGTGCTTGGATTGATTCTTGTTTCACCAATTTGTAAAGGACCTTCATGGACTGAATGGATTTACAACAAGGTTTCCTCTCCACTTTCATGTTTTTATCATATGTTTATCTATTGAAGTACCAACAACTAGATTAAGGAAAATAATAATGCGTAATCTCACACGGATGCAAACCTATTTATCGTGTGTTTGGAAATCATTGTTTCCACGCACCATGAGTAGAGCTCGAAGCTACACTGTTTAGTTTACCGCACAAACACACTTTTAGTATACATCAAAGCAATCTGAAAAGAATAAGAAGAATATTCATCCTCTTGAAGCAGAATGTTTACAGGTTTTCTACATTCATGCAGGTCTTGATGAACTTGTTGTATTTCTATGGTATGTGCGGTTTACTGAAGGAATGCCTCTTGCAGCGTTACTTCAGTAAGGTATTCTTCTCATTCTTCATCAGGCATTATGTAGATAGAATCATTTTTGGAGGTGACATTACTTCTCTTCAACTTTGAATAGGAGCTTAGATGCAGTATCCAGGGAGCAGAATCAGATGTAATACAAACTTGCCGAAGAGTATGTATAACTATATTTTGGTAACAACTAATAGATATAGACATATAGTGTACAATTATGGCTAATGGATCCTCTTTTCTGATCTATAATTACAGCTTCTGGATGAAAGGCAAAGTTTGAATGTCATGCGTTTTCTTCAAGCAGTTAATGCGTAAGTTATGATATTTTCAAGAAATTTCTCATTGTTTTTGTTTTGTTTTCTCGTCTCCTCTACTCCTCCCTCAAGCTTTGAAAATTCATCTGAGCCATTTCACACAACAACGATGTAACTGCCTAGAACCTGCTCTTATTGATGATAACCTAAATATTCTCAAGAGATTTGATGTATTTTGTTTTTGTAAAGGCAAAATCGACTTAAATTAAAGAAAATTTAGCACCAAACTAGCTTAAAGCACCTACACAATAAGAGATCAAAGCTAGCACCCGATCATCACTGCCAAACAAATTCAATAACCTGTCAAAGCTCCCAAGCTATGTTCACAGCATCCCTCTTTATTATACGGCACCAATATCTGCAGAATTTTGCAGGAAAAGAGGCTACGAATTTAACGTCATGTCACCTTTCTAAACAACTCCAAAGAACAACAAATTTGACTGAAACCTTCCAAACCAAACTTTAATATATAACTAGCATAACCAGGCCGGAGTCAAGCTCACAAATACACTCCGATCAGCCACCAAATCTTAAGATGAGGTATTCCAACTTGAGGAAAATTCCCACCTTCAATGATGGCATAGAAAACCTATGATGCATCCTTGCACACTCTAGTGCAATATCAACCGAATTCTACACCAAAACTATTGCATGCTACAGCTGCAACAGACTTGGCTTCTCGAGAAATATCCATTACAATTGCATCTTTTTAGATTGCAAGCAACAAAGTTCCATACACAGTCAACAGTCAACACACCAGATATGTCATCCTCAAAATCAAGATTTAATGCATAGAAAGAATTCAAACTTCGGCAAATTCTGTCTCACAACATACCTCTGTATAAATGTTTCATCCTCCCTCTCTTATTCCTCACTAATACACTGTGCCAATATATGACAGTACTTAAACAAATGCCACCCCTCCTGGATCTCATCTTTTACAACCCAAACAGACCTGTGGATCTGTCGTCCATTGTTAAATTGAGTACTTAAAAGTTAAAACCGGTCACTTTTGCTCTCAACCAATTCCTCGAAGTTAATTTAATCTATTCCAAAATTGTAGAAATCATAATGTTTTTAGCTTGAAAAACACCTTGAGAAATCACAATGGTTTATCATTTGATGTTAACTTACATACTTTTCTGTCTTGTTTTAAATAAAAAAATCTACACTTGGAGATAATCTTGAAATAGTTACTATTGCACATAGATGATTTTTATTATATGGGTGAACCAAACTTTAGCTTGTGGCTGGACTTGTTGGATTTTGGGTGTGGACTAATATGCATGAAATGTAAAACGATATCGAATGGATAATGCCAAGTAGGATAATTACTTTCAAATGCTGGAAAATTAAAACTGTAGCAACTTACCAATTTATCCTATGATTCATTGCCTAAATGTTTAACTGCTTGCAGAAGACACGACCTAAGTGATGGACTAAAGAACTTGCAATGCAAGACACTAATATTTGCAGGAGATAGTAGTCCATTTCATGCTGAATCTATCTACATGAGTGAAAAAATAGACAGCAAAATCTGTGCACTTGTCGAGGTATGTAGTATTATAGTCCATGTCCATTAAAAATAAAACTCCATAAGATACTCAAATAGCATATAACATGATTGTTTTACGACACTTACTTGGTCAGGTTCAAGCTTGTGGCTCACTAGTAACAGAAGAGCATCCAATTTCCATGATTGTACCAATTGAGCGCTTCTTAATGGGGTTTGGCTTCCACAGACAACCACATTTTGCTTCCTCATCAAGCAATGGTTCAACCAGTCCAGCAAGCCCCTCCCGTCATGCAATCGTGGCACCAGAACTCCTCTCCCAAGAGAGTTTAGGAATTAAGCTAAAGCCTATCAGAACCCGTGTTCGTGTTGAAACCTAACCAAGCCCTTGATGACACAGCTTCATTTCAGCATGGAGTAAGACTAAGCTTTCTACCACTGCACATAAATATATATAGCAATTGTTGAATTGTACACATCAATAGTGTAGGTTATATATTCTTTGATAACATTTCTTGACTAATGATTGTTATTCCTGCCAATGTAAAAAAAGAGTAGAAGTCCCGTATGTGACTATAGGATTATTTTTTTGAGAATATGGTTTATGAGATAGATATCTCAACCATATTCTTAAGCACTATTCATTTCTGTTGTTAATTATATTATTTGTGAAGTGAACATATTCATTCATTATTAATATTACTAGACCATCGACCCGTGCGTTATATTTGACGGTAATCGGTAACAAAATAGTTCAGATGAATGTCATGATTGTCATATAATATTTCATAATATTAAGAAGCATATAGACGTTTGTAAGAGAAAGTGTGGAGGGAAAAATTAGGTTAAAATCAGGTTAAGTACAACGAGACGGGTTAACATTCATAAGTAAGAGATTATGTTAAGTATAGCGAGACAGGTTAACGGTTATTACTTTCCAAAAAAATAGCATATAATTAGGAACATAATTTTATTTTACTTTAGATAAACATTAAATGTAAAAGTGTGAAGGAAAAAATTATGTTAAAATTAGGTTAATTATAGCGGGACAGGTTAACATTTATAAGTAAGATTATTAAACTTGATCATTCTTTATGCTGATGGGAGTGAAATCACTGCATCATCAACAAGTGCATTTGGGTAGCTTGTTCTGTTTTACACTAATCATTAAACATTTTATTCAAATCAATAAGAAAACAATTTAAATACACTATCACATTTGTGCTTCAATTTAAATACATGAATTTATGGAGAGGGTTTCAATTTAAATACATGAATTTATGGAGAGGGTATATAAAAGCAATCTACGACAACAACTAAGTGTATGTTTAGATTGACGGCTACTTAGCAAGGATCAGTGTGACACTGAATTTTAGCAAAAGCTACACTATAATAGCTTCAAGAAAATCTGGTGTCATTGGAATTTCGTCAAATTTACTATCTAATCGTCAATCCAAACATCAGCCAAAACTAATAAAAAAGAAACATTAAAATTACAAACCACCAAATTTAACCTAAACTTTATTCACCCTTAAATCAACATCCCTCTCGAAAATTGAATTGTAATCAATAGCATTATATCGGAACATATCGTTTCAAAGCTTGCTTCCCGGCAACAGCCACAGACGCCGCAATCCCACCAACAGCACCAGCAATAGCAGCCGATCTTGGACCGGCTGCAGCCTTATAAATAGCTCCGGTACCGAGTCCAGCAACAGCACTATTAACCAAATCATCAGTATCCCTAAAGTAGGTCATCCCACTCTCCAATCCAGCAAAGATCAACCCCAACACACCAAGCGAGTTTCCAAGTCTCCGACCACCCTGACCACCGGAGTTAAGAACACGGTTAACCCGAAGCTTAACAGATTCACCTGACTCTGCATCCCTTAGGCCTTGAACAGTTCCTCTGGCTCCGCCAATGATCGCGCCGGAGAGATAACCGGTGCCAGTGTAGTATTGAAGATTTTCTCCCCATGAACGGTGCTTTCTGAAAATATCTTCCGGGAAGAGATGTTCCGGTGAGGTGGGGAGGTTGTAGAGTTTGTCAATGGGGACGTTGTTGAGGTGTTGGTAGGGATGGTAGAGACGTGTGTTTTGGTTTGTTGAAGAATCAGCCATCGCCGTCAAAAACGATGGTTTCAGAAACTGCAGAGAAAAGAATGTTGTGTGTTTGTTTCCATGTAGGGTTTTAATAATGATCAAGGGTTTTAAACTATTTTGACCAAATTTATATTGACTTGATCAACAAGTTTTTGTCTCATATAAATTAGGTAGGATTTATATAAATTTTAATCATAGTAAAGAGGAATTTTTTGAAAAACATTGCAAATGGCGAGCAGCATTTGTTTAATTTTTTCTTTTTGATGATTGATTTGGCGAGCATGTCCATATTTATTTATTTATTTATTTTTACGGTTGCTTTTGGCGAACAAGTTTTTTTATAGTTTTCTTTTTCTCGTTTTGTTTTATTTAGTTTTTACCTAATTTCTTTTATATTTTTGGTTGATAGACAAAAATGACAAAAGTTATTAAAAACTCACACATAAATGGAGGAGTTGGGATTTGATCTTCATTCACGGCGTTCAGACTAATAATTTTGGAACTTTTGCTACTTAAGTTAGGATTTGTGAACTTTATTTTTAGAATTTCTACTACTGATGATATATGAAGTAAAGCCACCAATATTTCTTAATTAATCTATGTTAAACTCATAATCTTTCAAATTTTGAGGGTTTAGTGGTCAACTACAACCAAATCATTATTGATTCTATCGTATCAATTTTCTCATATGGTACATACAAATTTTCTTTCGCATATATAATCAAGTAAAATTCGCAACGGGCGCAATGTAAATACTTAACGGATTTTTTTTGTTTGCTTTATTTACTTTTTTAATGATTTTTTTTCATGTGTCGATTGACCGATCATATTCACAAAAATTGTCCTCATGATCGGTTGACCGATCACGCCCTTGCGAATATGACTGATAGACCGATCAATGTTTATGTGTCGATGTACCAGTTATATATGTAGGAATTGTCCTCTCACCGTACTCTTTTACTTGTGTATGTGAGTTTTTAATAGCTCTTGTCATCTTCGTCTATCAACAAAAAATAAAAGAAATTATTAAAAATACAAATAAACAACGAAAAAAAAAAGTAAAAAGGCTATTAGCCAAAAGCAACGGCAAACATAAAATAAAAATAAAAATATATTGCCATGTTCTCCAAAGCAAATATCAAATATAAGAAAAAATATAAAAGAATGTTGCTCGCTCTGCCAAATGATATGAAGAACAAGGGCACTTGCATCATTATTTTTCAATAAGGGGTAGCCCTATCAATTTTTTTCACATGGAGGGCAGAAGGAAAAAAAAATCTAGTAAAAAGTGCTGTATGTAGGTTATAGTGTGGAGCTTTTAGTAGAATGAGATGAGATTAGTTGTGATCTATCCAAAAATAAAAACTTAGAATTGAGATGATGAAACTATTCATGATTAGAATAAAAAAAGCTTATAGTCATTTTAGTTTTTGAATATGTAATGAATAGTTATAATAGTCTTTCAATATATAAAAAAATTTAAAATAGTTATGCAATTTGTTAGTCAAAATAGTCTTTCATGTTAAAACTCTTTGTTATTATTGTCATATTAGTCCTTCAATATACTTATTTATTGTCATATCAGTCCTTATAAGTACTTACTTATTGTCATTTTAGTCTTTATATGAAAAAAGTTATTGTGAGCATTGAGAGATTATTTTAGCGCCAAAGATTATTTTGATTAACAAAGTACACAGGGACTATGTTGAAATTTTGATACATTGATGGACTATTATGATTACTCATTACACATTCATACTATTATCCTCAATACAAAATTACCAAAAACCCGAGCAAGTCACAAACCCTCATCTTTCCAACTATTAAGCGAACGTGAACTGCCTTTGGTTTTTCTCGATTGAATTTTTTCTCTCCTCTTGTCTTTGTGCATCGTGTTGTCCTATCCTCTCTAACAATTTTATGTGTTTATCTTCGATTCTCTCAAACTGGATTGCCCCTCAAAAAATGGAATTTACTTTTTGTATGATAGGCTGTTTCGCCTTATCATGACTTTATAGCAACAATTGAGATATCCTATTCCAAAAATGGAATTTACTAAACTTATCATGACACGCTCTGATACCAAGCACACGTTAAATTGAGAAGCAAAATGGAAGCTAAGTTTGTAGTAGATAGCATATATAATAGTCTATTATTGATTATTTCAAGTCAACCAAAAAAAGTAGGGTTGAATATGTTTTTGGTCCCTATAAATATACTAACTTCTTTAAATTTTAGTCCCTCTAAAATTTTCCTTCAACTTTTAGTCCCTATAAAATTTTCTATCTTCACTTTTGGTCTCTCTTTTAAAGTAAACTCATATGTAGAATTCATATTTTTGCATAAAAAATTTCATAAAATTCATAATATTATAAGAATCTTTCAAAAAAAAAATAGATTTTTTTAACAAATTCATATTTAATTTGTGTTTTGTTAAAAAATTCTAATTTTTTTTTGGGAAATTTTTTTAGAATATTTTACACATTTATGCACATTTTCATTAAAAAAATTCAAAAATTAAATTAAAAGTAGGGACCAAAAGTAGTGATTGAAAATTTTATAGGGACTAAAAGTTGAAGGAAAATTTTAGAGAAACTAAAACGAAAAGTTGATATATTTATAGAGACCAAAAACATATTTAAACATTACATTAAGGTATTTTTAAGTGTGTGTATATTGCATGTGGTTGTTGCTAAAAAAAAATTGCCTGACATATGAAATTGGTTATCATTCGAGATTTATGCTTTTCTTTTTCATCTGCATTATAATCTTGTTTATGTACTAATGAGCCAAATTATTTACAAAGTTAAATTTGTTCTTAAAACAATAAATTTTTTGTTTAAGAAGTTAAATTCGTCCATCTAAATTGATATCGGAAGAATCGAATCTAAAACATTGAGGAGGAGTACACTCCCAATTCCCAAACCAATACCACTTAGACCAACCCAAATGAGTTATTAAAAGAATAATTATTGATCAAACTTTACATATAATCGAACTTTGAATTACCATAATACTTTAACAAAGGCCCTTTTAGGGCATAGTAAAGTTCGGTTTGTACTAACTCACAAAAATGACACCGAAAAAAATCAAACTCAAGACCTTAGGTTTTGATCAATCTCCTTTAGTACATCACAATTGCCACTTATTTACATTCAAATGTTACTAGACTCTAACCCGTGCGATGCACGGGTTTTTTAGAGTTTCATGGATATGTATCAAATTGATTGTATTATTATAAACACTTAATGGAATACAATAGTGTTTTAAAAAACTAAATTGATTCATTAATTAACTATATGATGTATATATTCCATACAAAAAAAATAAAGAATAAAAATGAAATCAAACATATATATTCCCTAACTTGAAATGAGACATATATATTGCTTATAGAAATGCTATAAGTTATCTTAGAATAATGATCAATAACGTATACAATTTGTGAAAAAAATTAGTCATGCATTAAGGTTAACTCATTACCTGTGCATATTCATTTACAAAATGATAATGATAACACTCATATAATCCACATTGGAAGTTATTAACTTTACATTAGGTCTCCAAGAAGTCTAATCTAGAGCACCAATTTTCTGCAATAATTGAAAGAATCATGTGTGGGTTGTGATAGTAGAAATTAATAGGTGGTTAGTGGATTTTGGATAATGTGATAGTGGAAAACGAAAAAGGGATTTAATGGTTTGTTAAAAAGGGCAATTGATATTAGATATCAATTAATGGAAACAAAATTAATCAAGAAAACTGCTAGTGGCTTAGTGGTTAAAATGGTGAAAGGAAGCTATTAGGTCTCATGTTCGAATCCCTGCAAAGGATTTATCATAAAGAATTTTTTTATCTAATAAAAAAAGGTGGGATTAGGGTTAATTAGGGCAACTTGGAGACTATCTAACACTAGACTCTTACCGGGTCCTACAAACAAAATGAAATGGTAGCATACATAAAAAAAGGTGTATTCTCTCCATCAACGATTAGTATTTTCAATCCTTGAGATTGCAACGTACAACTGACCATGCAAGACAGATGGTGAAAGAGATAACTTGGGTATGAAAGCTTTTTCTTTTTTCTCCAATGTTACTTCCAGATATAACCTTTCCTGCAAGTACAAATTTCTCCATTCTGGTTATGATTAACCTTGTTCCATTGCAATTTTGGTGCGTTTGTTTGGTGGTTCCATTTTTCAAACTCAACATCAACCCGATTTGCTCAATTATTTTCACATCTATTGACTGAAAACTAAATTAATAATATATTTGTGTGTTCATCAGATGCAAGATGTTGTATCGAGAAAATATCTACAGTTAATATCATAAATGTTGTATGACATTTGAAAGCTAAACTAAAACTTAAGATTATAGAGATGCATGATTTCTGCTTAAAAAAATAAAAAACTATTTCAACTCCCTCAATATCATAAATGTTGGTGCGCTTGGCATGCTAAAAAATGGGTTGTTATATGTTTTGAAAAATAAACTAAAACATAAGACTATAGAGATGCATGATTTCAGCCATAAATCAATACTATTTCAATTCTCCCTATATCATAAATGTTGGTGCGCCATCCATGCCTAAAAATGGGCTGTTATGAGATTTGAAAGCTAAACTAAAATTCAAGACTATAGAGATGCATGATTTCAGCCATAAATCAAAACAGACTTTCAATTCCCTCTATGTCAAAAATGTTGGTGCGCCAGACATGCCTAAAAATGGGCTGCCAATAATGATCGAGTAAACAGATAACAAGCAAATCAACCTATATACATTTAAGGAAAACTAACCAATAATATCATTTAATTATCCTTTGTCTGCTTTTAATAGCGTTTAATCATATCAAAACAGATATGATTAAATAATTAAATGATATTATTGGCAATTTAATACAGTTGAGATGAAAAGAAAATGAGGTTATGAGATCTACGGCTGAGATGTAGGGAGTGTTTGACTGAGTTGTTTAACATTAATTACTTGTTAGAGAGGGAAAATGAGGATGGATTAGGGCTAACATGCCATCTTAGCAAGTGTAGCTTTTATCAGTTACGAATTCCCTCTATAAATGAAGAGATCGCATAGTTTATTCAGTTTATGGACAAGGCTTGTGAGTTATCCATTTTTCTTCTATTCATTCTTTGACTTATGTTAACGTGTTGTTCTTTTCTTCTCACTTCTTCTATCCTTTTCAGTTTTAAGTGGTATATGTACAATATTTGAGTGGCCATAATAGCCATATTTGAAGATGTAATTCTCGAACGATTTTCTACAGTGCAATGGTAAATTGCAACAGTGAACTATGTTGTTTAATCTTGGAGACGACACAGTTGATAGTTTATCTTGCGCAACTTTGGGCAGTGCAATGAAATGTCTTAAGGAGAGTAGCCTGGTCATGACTCAACCCAGTAATATCTTCAATGGTAATCTTTTCAAGGTATTTTCGAATTCTAAAACAAGAAATAACTAATTATAATAAAACATTACATATTTCATAGGCTAACTGTAGGTTGCCTTTGAAGAAATGCAGGTAATTAACCTAACATAACGTGACATCAACGAAAATCGGCTACGTGTAATCCATTCTCTTTGTCATAAATATGTTTATAACTTACATATTGTTATAAGTACGTTTTGTTATTTGAATATAGGAAATGTTAACATGTGTCCTTATGACACATGTTAAGGAATCCATAGTGGAAATTCTGTCTAGGAAATTGTGTCAATTTATTCTCTTAAAAGTTGAAAATTAATGTTTTGTAATAAATATTTACCATTTATGGAATCTTTAACAGGTGTCCTTAGGAGACATGTTAACATGACCCTTTAAATATTGACACATTTACATTTATGATAATTTATGTTCTCATTTTGTGTGATGCACGCTTCTAAGGTGTGATGCACGATTCTGAGGTGTGTGTTGTAAGATACACCGTTTCAAGTTCTAGAATCAGCTTTTTGTTCTTTTTAATCGCATCCCATTTTGCTCCATTCACATCGAATCTTCAATAGATTGAATGCTACTTTTCGAAGGAAACGACTACTTTTTCTTTGTATGTTTTAATAAATAAAAAATCGTTTTGATTCCTTTTAAGCCGATTTTTTAAGTTAAATTAACTATTTTTGTTCAATTTGGGGATTTAGGTTTTGTATCCATCTTTGCCTTGAAACAAAACGTTCTGCATCATTTTTTCGAGATGGCTTTGAAGTTGATTTATAAGGCAGCTCCGTTATGTTCTTAAAGCTCAAATGTAGAATTTGTAGGTTTTAATTGTTTTCTAACAAAATTCTTTATTTATAACTTCTTATTTCTTGATTTTAGATAGACATTGATTTTGAATTATATACATTGCTATCAATTGTTTATGTACTTGAGATGATTTACATTTTCATTGATGTTTTAGGTTTTAAAATAGTTTTTTTTTATTCTTTGCAGATTTTCCCTTAATTTTCATCTGTTGCAATCGTGTTTCTGTTCAAGATCTCAATTTTGGTTCCTGAAGTTGAAATTACGTCACATCTGTCTCTTTGAAGGTAATCTCGATACTAATCCTTTATATCTTTCATTGTCTGAAAAATATTGTTGTGTCATATATCTTTCACATGGTTTTCAACGCGATTTATCAAGTTGATCTATTGCACACTTTTCATTCTGCGTCACATTTCTTTTTGCAATTTAGGTTTTAATTATTTTCAGGCCAAATTTATCACCATCATAAACGTAACATAATACAATATCTCCTCTCTCTAACTCTCTCTCTCTCTCTCACTCACTCACTAAGCCTCGCCGCCTTCTACCCCTTCAATCCAAAATATTTTGTCGTGATATAATCACTATTTATGGTGGTGAGATCGGCCCTAAGGCCACGTCACCATCAAAACCCATATGGGGTTTTTCTTTCGTCTGAGCTGCCACCGTCTCCAACGGTGGTTACAAGTTTAGATATGCCTTTGTTGGGTACGATGTTTGGTTCATATATGTTTATGTTGCTCATTGATGCTCATTCAAACACTCTTCAATTGATGCTTCTGACGATGGGGTTGTGTTTTAGATATGGGTTTTCCTCGACTTATGTCTTCTTGTAGCATCAACTAGCTTCATACGTGTTGTTGGTGTTAGTTCCTGTCGACAACACTACCACGAGAGTCATGTCTCCTCACCAAAAAATGGCAGTGTTGTTTTCTTCAGTTTCCAGCAATGTTTTTTGGTGGGATATTGGGTAGGTGGAGAGGTTGTTGGGTTTCTAGATTGGGACTCGGATCTGGTTCACATTTGGTGGTCATAGGTCAGAGTTTCCATGTCATAGTGGTGTGTTTCTGCATGGGATCTGCTCTGTTTCAGACCCGGATGGAGGATTTTGGTCAAGGGTGAAGGCCAGTGGATTGTGATTAAGGGTATGGTTTTTAACTAATCTATGGTTGAAGAAGGTTAAAGGGTGCCAAAAGGAGACTTAATTGTTAATGGAGTTTTTTTGTGTGGTGGTGAGGTTTTGGTTGTGGTGATGATGAAGAGAAGTGTGTGGGTTATTTTTGTTTCGAGGGTTTTTTCCTGCTTTTCTTCCTCTATCGCTCATGGTGATCTTAGATATGGGTCCATCTCCGATGACACTAGCTTGTCTCGATTTTGAGTTTTCAATTGACTTGTGGCTTGATTTTAGGTTGTTCTTGTTTTTGGAATGTTTTTTAGTTGAGCCCTTTTTTCGATCTGGTTTTGTTTGCGCTACCGCTCCACCTTTCGACCGCCTTAGGGATTTGTTTCCTGGGATATAGTGTCTAGTTCCAAATTCTTTGGAATGGTTATGGTGTTTTCTCCGGTAAATCGGGAGTTAAGGGGTGTCTGAGTGATTTATTTTTGGAGTTTGGTAGGTCGATCACTTTTGATTTGAGATCGGAAGTCGGTTTCTTGATTCAAGTCTTTGGACTTGTTATGGTGTCTTCTCAGGCGAGCCGGAAGTCAAGTGGTGGTGGAATCAGAAGAAGATTTGGAATAAGTCACTTTTTAGTGTTTAATTGGGCTCGGTTGTCGTGATGAGAAGATGAGGTTATGTTTTCAATGATTTTGATCGGTTGGATGGTCTTTTGAGCGGTTTGCTTAGCAACAGTCAATAGGTCATTGATTTTTGTTTTTGTGGTCATTCACGAGGAAGTGTTGGGGTTACGACTTTGATTTAAGTGTTGGCTTTGGCTTTGGTAATTTGTTTTCTTATTGGTGTTTGGTGGTATCCCTCGGTTAGGTGGTGTTTGTATTTGTGTTTTTATTGGTGCTCCGCTTATATACAACACCTTTTCTTTATAGATTATGTCTACTAATCCTTGTTCGTCTTATGCATGGACTTGATCATGAATAAATTTTGTAGTTAAGAAAAAAAAAACATACATGTAGTTAATTGTAAAAAAAATAAAATAAAAAAATAAAAAAGAGGAAATGCAGAACCTTGGTACAAGTTGCAGCTTTGAGTCACAGGTGGGTCAAAACTCAAAAAAGTAAAAGGAAAACTGGCAGGTAACAATGTACATAGGGCTAGAAATTATTGAGTCCATGTAAGTTGTAACAATAAGAGCATGACATATCTCTTTCTACAACTCATTGCAAGCTGGTTAATACTTGCAACTTACACCACTTACCCCACCCTCTTCCTATTTCCCTCTCATCATTCCTCCCGTACACCAAAAGCTTGTTCTTTTCTTTCCTTTTAGCCATCTTTAACCTTAAATTCAGCCCTCATACATACACACGCACACATGTATAACTTCAATAATATTGTAACCATATATTTTAGAATTTAATTCTTATATAGGGTTAGTATAAAGATATTCTACAATGTCAACAAATCGTAATTATCAGATTATTAAAAATGTTTGACTTTAATCATAACTATTTTTGTTTTATAAATTGATTATGATTTGGTAAGAGTATAAAACTTTGTTTATCAATTATATATGTTGTTGAAAAACATTTAAGGTTCTCATTCATCTTTTCTAAAACTTATTTCTATTCTAGCTAGTATAGTAATTCACGTATACTCTATACTCTCTATTAGGTTTTTTTTTCTCTTTTCTGTGCATTGAATTTAACTTGTCTTTAATATGAGAGTAGAGTTTTTTTGTACCAACAAAGACCGATAGATATCACTCTTTATTCATATGTAATCTCGTTTTAATATGAGAGGATAATTTTCCCCAATATACTCTATAGGTAGGTGCAAATCTTATTGAACGAAAATGAAATTAAAAGAGCAAAATAAACAAGTTAACGAAAAAATGGTCAAACAAATTTTAAAAAATTGTCTGTTAATAGTGAGATCATAACATTGATGAATTGAAGAGAGTCTAGTCTTAAAAAATGCAAAGGATGAGAAAGTGGAAAGTAAATCCAGAAAGGTGGGGGAAATATTCTTATTGTTGGTGCTGTTAGATCCAAAAAATACATGTAATAGTAGGGCCAACATGTGGAATCAATAAATTGAAATATCATCATCTCTTAAATAGATTAGAGAAGAGAGTCCAATCCATCATTCATTCATCACACATAAACAAAACATATAACTAATGACTAGTAAGAAAGAGAGGAAAAGAGAGAGAGGGGTCTGGGATGAAGTTGTACTATAGCATACTGTATTCCTTTGTACCATGTGAAGATTCCCATCCTTAAAATAAATACTAATTGGTCCCATCCTCTGCATGTTTTCACGTGTCCTGCCATATGGATGCCGTTAATTACACCATCATGACCATCAGCTACTGCATAGGATTCGAATGGCCCAGTGACAACCTAAATTATTTATTTCTCTTTCTCTTATATACTTTTTAATTTTATCAATATAGAAAAACCATAGTCACTCTCTCAAATAATATCAAATTTATTTGATACAATGCTTTAGAAATACAGTAGATAAAACTCATTTAAGTTTACTTGACCGTGTTGGTTTAAGACTTTGAAGTATGATCCTCTTTCGAATTCGATTTGATTCTATTTAAATGAGTTAATTTATCTTCTTCCGAACAAAAAGAATACAATAAGTTCCTCATAAAATAGTGAGATTTATTTGAATTTTACACAATTAAAGAGTAAACACCAGATAAAATGTCTATAACATTTCTCTCTTTAATCTATCATATATCATTTTCCCATTCCAGTACCTCACTCATCCTCCACGCGCGTCTTGTTCAATCCCCCAATCATATATCATCATAATTCATATATATCATATCACATATAATCATATGATATAATTGAACTAGCTATTTGATTTTGTCAACAAAAAAAAATAGCTAGGAGATATTTCTACTTGTCTCTAGTTTCCCTCCCGCTGAAGTAACTGCATTATTTTCATCATTGAATGCAAACCAGCAACACAATAATCTTTAATTTTACTATTGGGATTTTATCTTCAATTTTAATATTGATAACACTTTTTTTAGGTAAATATTGGTAACACTTGATGATCAAATAAATTAGAAAATAGTATTCTCTAATATTCAAATGATACACACAAAATTATTTTTTTAACCATATGATTTGTGAGAGTGATGAGACTTGTTGAAGTTACCTAAATTTCTTGATCAGAAGGTAATGTAATACTATACGATAAAGATGAGTTTGGATTTTATTTGAAAATGGAAAAAAGAGTGAAATGCAATGAATATGGCCTTTATTTGTAACGTGGTTTGATTGACTTGTTCAAGAAAACCACATTTTATTTGTAACGTGGTTTTTCTGATGCAATTTTATTTCTTCATATACAAAAGAAAACTTGTAGATTATGATTTTCAACTTTTATATTGTTTTTACTTTTTTCCTTGTCAAAAAAGAAAACTTTTATATTGTTTTTTCAACACAAAACACATCTGAGTTATATTTTATACGGTATCAAATATAATATCCTATTTTTTTATTAACACAGATCTGAAATGTATGTTGACACAATTTAGTGACTATATGCGGTCACACGTATCTTAAGCATTTGGTCAAGACTGCATCATTAAAATTTCAGACTCGATTCTTAGATTAAAAGAAATCTGAAATAATAAGTTTTAGTAAAATTTAGACATTCTATTTAAAAATTTAAAAATTTAGATCGTTTGATTTTGATCAAGCGGCCGAAATGCGTGTGACTACACTTAACCCCAATCCAAATAACACACCTAATTAGAATATAATCATGTGTTAAGGGTGGTGAATTCACTTTCTTCTAAAAGGGTGTGGTGGTGGGCTATCTTTTCCCTTCCATACAAGGACAAATTTTTTGATAAACGTGATAGAGAGAGGCAGAGACAAAACAGAGAAATAGATAGAGAGAAGGGTAGAGGGTTTTGTAAAGTTGCTTTGCTTGTATCGCATTTTGCTCATTTAATTTACAGTGAGCAAAGGAATAGAATTGAAGAGTTAGTGTAAAGTTGAGAGCGTATTCTTTAGTCTTTACACACACACAAAACACAAACATGTATGATGGAGTCCCTGACCAATTCCACCAATTCATAACTCCAAGAACTTCTTCATCATCACTTCCTCTTCACTTACCTTTCCCTCTTTCAACACCAAACAATACTTTCCCTCCTTTTGATCCTTATAATCAACAGAACCACCCTTCTCAACATCATCAATTGCCACTCCAAGTTCAACCTAATCTCTTGCACCCTTTACACCCTCACAAAGATGATGAAGATAAGGAACAAAACACTACACCTTCAATGAACAACTTCCAAATTGAAAGAGATCAAAGACAAATACTTCCTCAACTCATTGATCCTTGGACTAATGATGAAGTTCTTGCACTTTTGAAGATCAGATCCAGCATGGAGAGTTGGTTCCCAGATTTCACTTGGGAACATGTCTCAAGGTATACAAATATATCATTGTAATTCTAACATCTCCTTCACTTCATCCATTTAATCAAGTCATTAACAATCATAATAAATTCATACAAATGAATAAATATATGAGCTAGATATTTGTAAATCGTAACTAATGTATATTCTTTCCACGAATTTCTTCTTTTCTTAATACTAGTTTTATTAACATTTGCGTGTGTATTATTAAAAAAAGTATCCATGTGGTGGACAAAGACACACGTGCACCTTCAATTCAGCTCACAAAACACTGACACCACGAGACACACACCTCGAGAGAAATAGGACCAAAAATTGAAGGAACAGAATTTGTCTATTATTACTACGTATTGAATAAGCTTGTGTGTTAGAGTAATTCAATGCTTTTTAATTTTATGGTTAATTGTTTTTTTGGTTTTATATATTTATGGTGTGCACAGGAAGCTAGCTGAGGTTGGTTATAAACGAAGTGCTGAAAAATGCAAGGAAAAATTTGAAGAAGAAAGCAGATTCTTCAACAACATTAATCATAATCAAAATAGTTTTGGTAAGAATTTTAGGTTTGTTACTGAGCTGGAAGAGGTTTATCAAGGTGGTGGGGGTGAAAATAACAATAACCAAGTAGAGGCTGAAAAGGCAAACGAGGTGCAAGACAAAATGGACCCTCATGAAGAGGATTCAAGAATGGATGACGTATTGGTGTCAAAGAAAAGTGAAGAAGAGGTAGTTGAGAAAGGTACTACAAATGATGAGAAGAAGAGGAAAAGATCAGGTGATGATAGATTTGAAGTGTTTAAGGGTTTTTGTGAGAGTGTGGTGAAGAAAATGATGGATCAACAAGAAGAAATGCATAACAAGCTTATTGAAGATATGATTAAAAGAGATGAAGAGAAATTTAGTAGAGAAGAAGCATGGAAGAAACAAGAGATGGAGAAAATGAACAAAGAGCTTGAGTTGATGGCACATGAACAAGCTATTGCTGGTGATAGACAAGCACACATAATTCAATTCTTGAACAAATTCTCAACAAGTGCTAATTCTTCTTCACTAGCTTCAATGTCATCTTCACTTCAAGCTTATTTAGCAACATTAACTTCAAACTCTTCTTCTACATTGCACTCACAAAACCCTAATCCTGAAGTTCTTGAAAAAACTCTTCAACCAATACCTGAAAACCCTAACTCAGCCATTCCTTCTTCTTCTACTACTTTGGTGGCTCAGCCTCGCAAGAACAACCCTATTTCTTCATATAGCCTTATATCTAGCGGCGAGAGAGACGATATTGGTAGAAGATGGCCAAAAGATGAAGTTTTGGCATTGATAAACTTGAGGTGCAACAACAACAATGAAGAAAAGGAAGGAAACAATAACAACAAAGCACCACTTTGGGAGAGAATTTCACAAGGAATGCTGGAGTTAGGATACAAGAGAAGTGCAAAGAGGTGCAAAGAGAAGTGGGAGAATATAAACAAGTACTTCAGAAAAACAAAGGATGCTAATAGGAAAAGGTCACTTGATTCAAGAACTTGTCCATACTTTCATCTATTGAGCAATCTTTATAACCAAGGTAAACTTGTTCTTCAATCTGATCAAAAGCAAGAAAGCAATAACGTGAATGTGCCTGAAGAAAATGTGGTAATTCAAGAGAAAGCAACACCAGATGAAAACCAAGATGGTGGAGGTGAGTCTTCACAAGTGGGGCCTCCAAGCTGGTAATTTCACTATATGCAGCAGGTTCATTATGGAGGTGATAAAACTTTTATGCATGTACCTTCTTTGGATTTTGATGATATCAGTTTTCATTTTCATTGATTTGTAGATTTTCAGTGACATATAATAAGTACAACTTCTTTTTAATATCTTCTGCATCAATTGTTTTTTTATAAACAAATATCAGTTATTAGTATGTTATATTAAGAACAATTGTGTTATTTAAATATAAAAATACAGACATTGTATGCGACATGATATGTGTTTTTTTTTTTTTTGGTCAAGGATATGTGTTTATGTTTATGTCTCTTGTATTTTATTTTGTACAACTTATATACATATTTTAAAAGTATACAACAACAACAAAAAAAAAATCATATTTCATATCAAAATTTTGATGTCCAAAATTCATTTGATTTATTTTTAATGGCCACCTCTCTTAGACCTTAGACCTTGGGGATATATTTTCTGTACTAATTAATTTTGAATTTTGATGGTGGCCACCTCTCTATATACGTAGTACTATATAGATAAATGATTTTGAATTTAATGTTTATTTGAAAACATAAAATTTGGTGAGCACCGACAGCTTGAGGAATATGAGCAATATTATTTCAGTTCCGGTGTAAGTATAATTCCATTTCTTCTTTCTTTTTTCTTTAGGGGTCAATGTTATGTTTAATAAGAAAGACATTGAGCCTCTGAAAAATAAAGGGAGGAAGGTGAAGGCAAAACATTCCTTAGGACATTCTCCACTTTACTCTAGTCAGAACTAATAATAAAAAAATTGAATTTAAGTTGAAGTTTACGCAAGCTAAATTCCCGCCCAAATTGATTTTTTTTCTTCATAATGTCATAAATTTTGACTTTTATAAAACAATTTATTGGAGAGATTTTTTTCAACCAAAATCATTAAGCCATTTCATATTCAAGTGGTAAACTGAGGCTACCTAGAAAGTTTTTTTTTTTTTTTTTGGAAAAAGAATAAATAAATTATTGCTAATTGTATGTCTAGTGTGTCATATGATTAATTGACACACTGCATGTAATTTGGATTCACTATTGTTAGAGGGAAAAATGATTTCATATACATAAAAATTAAATTTAGCAAATGAGGATATTTTAGAATGCATGTAATTCAGAATATTTTTGCCATGTTTAATTTACAGTTCCAAGTGAATGATACCATGCATTTCGATCTATCGTTGTCCCGAGTGCATATATTTGCGTGTCAAAATTGTGTTATTCTTTTCTAATGGATTGCTTCAGCATGACAATCTTAATTCCAATCTTCACAATTTGATTCCCTAGAAAATCTCCTCTTCTGGACGATGATCACGGAAATTAGAGTGATTAAACCACCAATTAACTTCGTTTTTTCTATCATAGTCACACGCCAGTCACTGTCCTTTCTGATTTCACATAGGGTGTAGTCTGATTTTTCAGATTTAATTTTCTGATATTCTACCATCATCGTTTTAATTTTGCATTTGACAACTTGTATGAAAATTATGCATTGGGATCGGCAAACAATATTAAATATTTTGCAACACACAATTTCACACCGCAAACAATCTTGATCTAAGATTAAATATTTCACGCCGTCAATTGATCTTGATTGTCAATTTAGATTGAACGATCAAATTACATTATTGCATGATGCATTTACTATGTTTGATCGAGGCTTAAGCCATTGTCTTAAGCTTCTAAAAAAATCACTTTGTATAAGGCTTTCACGCCGTCAATTTTTTTTTTATGGTTTGACAAAACAATATTACTTTATCAATGAGAGTATTGTATGTGTAAATACAAAAATTGTTATTTAGTTAAAAGAAAATTGTTATCTATAAAATCATAATAGCGGACTCATAATAAGTAATAATGAATACATTTTTATTTTATTTAAAAAAAAATAAAGCTCCTAGCTGATTTTTTTTAAAATAAATTTTTTCATTTATTACTCTTACAATATAAAAGACTTAGTTTTAATCAACATGTTGAAAGAATTCGCAACATGACTCTCTCAGATAATAAAAAAATCTCGAATTCTATTCCTTGAGCCGTCAATTTGATGGAACAATCCCACAAGGAACTCCAAAAAACAAAATCCTACGGATACCTTGAGACGCATATAGAAAGACCTGCCTCCGTCTAATCCAAACCCAAAGTGTATCAAAGATAGCCAATATTAACATCACAATTAAAAATATACTCCTCCAGTCCTATTTACAAAAAAAAAAAAAAAAGTTTGGTCAACAAAAATTAATATATATGGTTTAAAATTCGGTTCACATACATCGTCTTTTGTTGATCCAATTTTCTTTTATATATAGAACCTGAGAGAGTAATATCTTTTGATGCAAATGACAAATTCTTGAAGTTGTGATCTTAACGAACAAAGTATAAGAAAAATTGAAGAAAAATAAAGTATAAATAACAATGCTAAATATGTCTGAAGTTATAACATTTATCTCTAAATTTAGAGGCCTCCACATATGAAGCAACATAAGCTTGTCGTAAAATAAATCTTGTTTACGATAAACAATGATACCTCCACATTCCAATTTTTTCAACATGCATTCAACATTTAATTTTCTTTATATCATTCACTTTTTTTCTCATTATGAATCTAACACATTTGTCACATTACTCTATTTCTTTTTCTCTTAAGATGTAAAGCAGGTGTTTTAGTGT
>Ga0315915_1001251_pt1 | contig 30340 bp, 9 predicted proteins | sample MpolbnodulesMG_FD_207738 | JGI IMG/M metagenome (GOLD analysis project Ga0315915, IMG submission 207738) | Medicago polymorpha root nodule microbial communities from Los Angeles, California, United States - branched nodules | ecosystem: Host-associated > Plants > Roots > Nodule | place: USA... | reverse complement strand
CATTTATTATTTTTTTCTGCAGTAAAAAATTGATTAAAAAAATTCTCTTGCCTGCATCAAAAAATTTGTAGTATAATAGTCAACTGTTATTTTTTTTTTTTAATTTTTATAACTTTAAATCCTAGGAAACCTGATTCTATTTTAATGTTAATTAGTAGGCATAGTCAACCTTTTAATGTGATTTGTAGATCCAAAAAATTGTTTGTGATTTGTAGTATGACATGTGGCATTTGTATGTATAGAGGGTGCCATGTGGATTATGGCATTTTGAACATTTGCTTTTGTATGTATAGAGGATTATTACTTCTCATTCAGTCGATTACTTAATCTTTTAATTTTATTTGTTTTAGCAATTATACGCCCAGAAGATTATTGCGTGCGTTTCAAGGGTTATTGCGTGCGGTTCCTTCATCATAAAAACTATATCGGTTCCTTGACATGGTAATTTCTGAAAACCTTCCTCCATGAATGAATATTTAAGCTTTAATTGTTGCTAGTCTTCTAATCGAGTACATGAATAATTAAGCTTTATATACTTTTTTGCTTTCTTTAGTTAATTTTGTTTTTATAAAGAAAAAAGTACATGATACTTAAGTTAATAGAGTAATGAGCATAATTATACTTTTATTTGTATTTAACTTTAGTGATATTATAATTTAAGAAAACATGTTACACTGAAATCGCAAGATTGTGATATTTACGAGGTCAAAACTGCAATTAAACCCAAAATAAAATTGGTCAGATGAGAGAGACTAATTAGATAAGAGAAAGATATATTGAAAGTTATCAAAGATAAATGATGGAAAGTTATCTCAATATGTACCATGCATGCATGTTGTGATATTTTTTGGATAAAAAAATCTTAATCTGATAACATAAAGTTGTTTGTTCTAAATTTATATTTGTTATTTTCTTCATTATAATAAATTTTATGTGGTGCAGTTGGTCGAATGGGAACCACCTAAAGAGAATCAAGTGGCTTTAAACGTTGATGGGTGCTTTTTCACAAGTACTGGTCAGGCGGGTTTTGGAGGTTTAATTCGAGATCACACCGGCAAATGGATTAAAGGATTCCGTGGACACATTGATGTTGTTGACAGCTACATAGAAACTGAATTAATGGGCATAATGGAAGGATTAAAATTCGCTTGGGAACTTAAATACCGAGATGTAAGTTGTAGAAGTGATTCTAAGCAAGCTATATCTTTGATTAAAGACCCAACCTATCGGATTCCTGAATATGCTAATATTACGGATGCTATAAATGAGCTTATCTCTCGGGACTGGGCTGTTTCGTTGGACCACACTTATAGAGAAGGCAATCAATGTGCGGACCTTATGGCGAAAATGGGAGCAAAAAACTTGGATGATGAAATATATTTGCAACCACCAGCTTACATATCTTCTTTACTTTTGAGTGATGCCAAGGGAACTCAATATGAAAGACCAGCTTACATATCTTCTTTATGTTTGAGTGATGTCTAGAGAACTCAATATGAAAGAGTGTAATTTATAGTTTCTTTTCTCATTGTTTTAAATTAGCATCCTATACAATTTTTTGAGGAAGCATCATATACAATTGTAAACAATTGGTTCTCTTAGTGATAGTTAATTTCTATTTTTTATGGTGCCTTTTTTTTGTGTGGCATTTCACAGTACCTTTACCTCATTCATTATTCAAAATGGTTTATGTTGATTATACCAAAATATTCTTTAAAATATACATTATTTGTATGATTGAAGAAAGAACCTAAGTGAACTATATAGGGCCTTTATAATATATCTGATTTATAAGTTCTTTGGGAGCCTATGTGAATAAGTTGAGAATGCAAGTGCTGCGAAAAGGTGAGACATGTCGTATTGTTAGCTGTTGTTTGGTTATTGTGAAATATGATTATCTTTCAAGAGGATGTCACTGTCTGCACTGCAGTCATTAATAAAAAATGTTGTGTGTATGATTATTGTTAGCTGCATGCTTTCTTTGTAATTTTGCGTATAAAAAAATGTTGAAAACAACTTTTCTGCATTTCGTTAGTTATTATTATACACATCTGCAAGTGTTTATGTCAGAAGTTTTAGTAAGCTCTTCCAAATGCAACCTAAGTATTTTCGCTAGATTTTGTTGTCATAAGAGAATAAAGAATGTAATATTCAAAATGAAAATGAAGTCTCTTCTATTATGGAGAATAGCAAAGTGAAGAGTGAATGTAATTTATGCATGAGTCTTTTACTTTTATTCTAGAAGGCTGCCATTTTCCAAAAGGTGCTTCAAGTGTTTATACACCGTTTGAGAGCAAGCAACCAATATAAATCAAATACGGGGCTTGTTTAGTGTTTTCAAGCATTTACCCAAGAATGTCTTTGGGTACCTTCATGTTGCATTGCCTATATATAAAGAAGGGACTTGTTGAGACTCCCACCTTATAAGTGAGAGACATTCTACACCTTATAAGTCGGTTTGTAGGATAATTAGGATTGAGTTAGACCCAACTCAAATTCTAGGATAGTATTAAAGTCTATTGAGATATGTTGGGTAATTCAATATCAGGCTACCCGGGCCATGCTCAAGATGTCTTGTCATGGACGTGATGGGGCATGTTGAGAGTTCCTCATTGGATGACATATGACCTAAAATATGTTTATAATCGGTTTTGTAGGGTTGAGTTAAGTCCAACTCAAATTTTAAGAGGTCATGTTGGTTTTTGGTTGGCGGAAATCGGGAAGAGAGAAGGTAGAATATAGAAGATACATTAAAACATTATCAACTGAAGTAATGGATCAAACTCGAAGTGGCTGGATTTATTTTAGACTTATTTTTGAAGTAGCAATAAACGTCGCAAGAAAGGGGGGTTTGAATTGCGACCCTTTTAAAAATTATTCCTGAAACTTAAAGGGTATATATACTCAAGAAAATTCTTGGTTAGTGTTAAGTAAGTGATAATAAAATATTTGTATAATTAAGTAGTAAATATTAGGACCAGAGAACTCTGAATAATATACTTGAAGTAAATAAAAGGACCAGAGAGTTCTGGAATATATGAGTGAAGTAAATAAAGCAGTAAAGGACCAGAGAACTCTGGATATATAGCTGAAATATATAAAGTAGTAAAGGACCAGAGAACTCTGGATATATAACTGAAATAAATAAAGCAGTAAAGGACCAGAACACTCTGGATATATATAAAGCGATAAAAGATCAGAAAACTATGGAGATATTAAGAATAGAAAGTTAGTAAATAAATAGGACCAGAAAGTTCTGAATAATTATTAAGTAGAAAGTTAATTATTTAATTTTAGTTAAGGGACCAGAACACTTTGAAAAAATAATATAATTAGTTATAAGTGATATTAGTGTGTGATGTGTTAAACAAAAATTAAGAGATGAGAGAAGAGAGAGAACACATGAGTTTTATCCTGGTTCACCAAAACCGGCTACTTCTACTCCCCACACTTCGTGTGAGATTATCCACCATAGTATCCTGCTATCAGAAACTTATGAATAGCACTATAAGTTGTTGATCACACCAGATCAGTCTGTTACAGTCTGTATTATTATCCCCAACAGGCTTCTTAATCACTCAAGAAAGGTTGATAACAACCCTATCTCAAACTATTAAGCCCAATACCTAGTTACACTTTTATATGGTGGTGGGTGTTGGTAGAAGATGGAATCTCAAAAGAGATTTTTAAATGATATCTCAAAAGAGATATTTCAAAATAATATCTCAAAGAGATATTATTTTTTTTTTGAAGGGGTCTCAAAGAGATATTTTAAATAATATCTCAAATAAGGAGATATTTTAATTGCAAACTTATAGAGATATCTTCAAATACAAGAGATGAAAGATATTGAAGTTTGTATTGTTGTGATTGTTGAAGAGTTTATGAATATTTCTTTGAATATTCACGTGAGAGAGAGATTGGTTTCTTTGTATTGTAAGCTCTTGCCAAATACCATTGAGGTATGTTGTATTTATAGAGGCTGAATTCTTGAAGCTCACTTGAAATGTACATAAACATACAACTGTGCTTGTACGTTCCAAAACAACCCATGTGCTCTTGCTTTTGTTGCTTAAGGCGCAAGTGTTGCAAAATATGTGTTATTCCAAGTGAAGAATGTTCTGAACAACATTCTCTTCTTTCCAAGCCTTTTGAGACAACCCACGTGAGGTTGTAATACAACTGTGTATTAGTTATAAATGGATGTGATAGAATGACATCATCTTTATCCATTTGTAGTTTCACCAGAATGTTCTTAAGAACATTCTTTCTTTATAAAACAACTTTTTTCTTCTTTCTTTAAGGCACATGTTTTTCAATTCCTTTTTAAATGCAAAAACCTTTATGTAATCATATGATATTCTTTCCATTTATGTCATATGTCCAAAGTATATTCTTTTGGTGAGACATAGAGAATATTTTGCTTCTTCATTTTGTACCAAAAATTCCATTTATGTCCTTTTGCTTATTTGCTTTGATAAGGACGTGTTTAACTTGTCTTGTGAGCATAGAACCTTCTTTCTTATGTTAAGAACATTCTTATGAAACATTTCTCACAAAATTCATTAGTAGATAACAAGTTAAAAAACAAGTATAAAATGTTTGTAATCTTTAAAACATCAAATAAGAATTTTGTCCTCAACATTTTAATCCTTTTGGATTTATTTTTGTTGCTGGGTTTTATTTTAGGATTTGTTTTATGTTTCAATTTGTTTTATGTTGGCTGATTTTTCTTATTTTGCTATTAAGTATGATGCTGAGTTCGACAATTTTCTAATTATCTTGTTTTCACCATAAATTTATTTGATGCATGTTCTTTTATAATTTTTCATGATAAAAGCAACATAGTTTTTTTTTCTAACAATTAAGATGTAAAAAAATGCAGTAAAAAGGTTGTTTTTGTTCTTAAAAAAAGATTTTGTTTGGCGGGCCGGCCCACCAACTCGCCTGTCCGCCACTAAACGAGGCAGGTGAGATTTTGGACTCGATCATCTAATTTGACTCGACTCTTCTCTTCTTGTTTTAAGCTGGCTTAGACGGGGCAGGCTGACCCACTTTGCCATCCCTATCCATAACCATAGTTGGGTTAACACTTTAATTAGGTTATGTTTGAATTGATGGTATTAGATGGAATGGAATGAACTTATGTTCTATTGTTTGGTTTTTTAAAAATGAATGGACTGTGATGGAATTGAATGGAATGGATTCCATCTCATATCACCACTTAACATCATTTTTTGTTCCATCCAATTTGGGAGGAATGGAATGGAATCGACTTTTAATTTCTTTTGTCATTATTAGAACATTGTTTTACCCCATCTTTTGTTACCTTCCCAATTATTTTATTCCGTTATTTCTTTATTATATGTATGTTTAGAACATTATACCCTATACCCCTATCGTTGTACCTTCACCCCTACATAACATTTATAATTTCAATTTTATCCTTTTTTTGACATGAGTTCACCCCCAACATAACATTCAAAGTATGTATGTTTCAGATCACTTCAATTCTAATGACATTTACGCTTCAATTTTTCTACAGAATAACTATCAAAAACGTTTCCGGTTTGTTTTAATTTCAGAAAATTCATATTATCTTTCCAAAAAATCAAACCGGAAAACAATAAAACCATCCATTTTGTTGTTAATTCTCGTAAAACTAAGCATAAAGCTTATATAATTGGTACCCCAATTTTCTATGTTGATTGTTTATAAACACAACGTTTCTAGAATCCTTTCCAATCATTTTAGAAAACAAATAAAAAAACATTATTTTTTAACAATTTAATAAAAAGTTGTTCATTATTGTTTCTGAATCCTATATAATCGTTTCTAGTAAACGCGAAAACACAAACTAGAACCATCGCTAAATCGTTTCAAAATTGCAACAAGGTCGCACCAAATCCGAACTAGAATCGTGATATACGTTTTCCGCTAACCAGATCAATACTGCAAACGTTTTTAACCAGATCCTACTTGGAAACACATATCGATGTTTCGAATGTCGTAGGGTGATGTTTCCGGCAGTAAAACGCAAAGTCGAAGATTGAAATTGGTGATTCTAGAACTCACTCTCGTTGACGTTAGAAATCAGTGATTCGATGATTTTGAGGAGAAAGAAGTTTTTGTAAATGATGAATATTGGTGGGGTGCAACCCGAGTTGTGTTTTTTCGGAAAGGGAGAAATAAGTTGTCTGGTATAGAATTGGTGGGGTGAAGGATTAGATCGACAAAAAAACACTGAAGTGATTTGAGGGTAAAATGGGTAATTTGTGTAAAATCTTAGGGTGAGAGTATAGTTGTAGGGGTATGGGGTATAATTTCCGCATGTTTATCGTCTTTGTGTACTTCTCCCATCTTTACAAGCATCATGCTTGATAATTATATGTATCGAGTATTAAATAACGTACAAGTATAAGATTAACAAGGTATAAAAAACAATAACTTATATTCAATGTTGTATATGCATATTTATTTACATTATTTTTAAAACAATGAATGAGATTAGAACATGAATATCAAATAAATCATGCTCTACTTTCCAAACAAGGTCTTTTATTTAATTATTTTATTTAATAAAAGATAATATTTATTAATTCTAAATAATAATATTTTTTAAATAAGGGTAAAAATGAAATAAAAAGATTATAACTCATTTCATTCCGTCTACTTTCCAAACAATTTGAGAAATTTGTTCAATTCCGTCATAAAGCATCCAAACAATAGAATGAAATCTATGTTTCATTCTGCTCCTTTCCAATTTGTTTCATTCCGTTCCGCTCTGTTATGTTATATCAATCCAAATAGAGCCTTAATTAACTAAACTAACTCAAACTAACTAACTGACATTAGAATATGAATTATTGTACGACAAAAGCCTAAAAAGAGTTAGATATCATATGCATCGGTTATTCAATAATCCTAAAATGTGATTTTTTTTGCTTATCATAATGATCGGAGATGTGTTTCGCCAATCCATCTCAACCTTGACTCCCTATGCTGTTAGCTTTTTCTTTATCAACTTGAGATATGATCCAATTACCACATGGTTCCTTTGGCTCAAACACATAAACACAACCATCGGTTAACCCTACAGCAAATTGGTTTGGTTTCTGTGGATGAGCAGCTAAAACAGTTGGGTAGATTTTCTCACTGCAACAATCAAATAATTTTTTTTTTAGATTGAGTGTCAAAGTTATATGTAAGGAAAAAATATTAATTCAGAAGCTTTTATTCTTTTTGTATAATTAAATCATGAATTTGTGATTATAATTCGAAGCTAAAAGGCTAAAACTAAAATCTTCAAACTCTTGGTGCCCGAGTCTCAGAACCGAGTACCTCAAGGCGCAAGAACAAGTTTGCAACCAAGTGACCTCTCAGGAGACAGAAAAATAAAAATTCAAACCAATAAATAGTTTAATAAACAAATTTTACATAGACATAAATAAATATACATTCATATTTCACTATATTTTTTTTTTTTGAATTTTTTTTGTTGTAGCAGAAAACTTTTAATAAAGTGACACTAATAATCATTCTACGACCGCTCTCCAAGGGATTTGAACTCAGAACCTTGAAATTACAATGTTAAGTTCTTACCAAAAAGCTAGCATCTCAAGTGTAGATATTTTACTATACACTCCAAGATCGCAAGCCAACATCATCAGACCAACTAAAGTGGATTACAACTAAAGTTGATAAGCATGTATAAAACTTATATGCAATCACGTCTATATACTATATTCAACTAGCAATGTTTGTCAAAAAATTCGACTAGGAATATAATTTTTCTTTGCTAAAATGCAATCCAAGTAGGAAAGTATGATATTTATGATTATAATTAAAGATATTGTTAATCCCAATAAAGTTCATGATTTTTTTATTTTTATGGTGGGATGCGTCAATCCGTGCAGTAGTGCAACACATGTGTGACACTTAAAAATCCAAGGAGTAATCTACTTAAGCGGACTCTCTCTCTAAAAAAGTAATTTAGTATCATGTGGACCATTGACCCACATATCACGATTTTTCAAGTTTAAGTCCCTTCATAAATTCTATTCAATTTTAGTTTCTATTTTGTTTTCATAGGAAATAAAAGTAGGGACTAAACTTTAAAATTTGTAATTTTAGAAGGACTAAAAAAATAATTAACCTTTGTGAATAATATGGCATGATAAAAAGCAATTGCAAACCCAGAAATTACAGCCAAGGAGAAAAAAGTACCTGGGAATTGATGAAGGGTGGTAAACAGAGGGCTGAATGTTATAATGCATTTGAAAATTTGATGCATCAAATATTGCCAAATTCCCATCAAGAAAACAAGCATACACCATTTGACCATTAGATGAGAATATTGCTTGGCAGATAACTGTTGGAAAATTTGGATCCCACTGGTTGACACATTTTAGTTCTGTTGCTTCATAAATTGCTAGATGAATTTTATGTACAAAAAGAAATTTTTGCTTATCAGGGTGAAATTGAATGTGAGTTTCAGAAAACATTTGTGGCACATTGGGTCCATCTATTTGCAAGTTTCTATCTCTCAATTTTTCCCAGCTACTGCTATTCCATACAATAATCTGCACATAATAGAATCAAAATAATGTTAAACAAAGTATTTACCGAACATAATAGTAAGAGAGAGTTTAAATGTACTTTTGATCCCCTATTTCAACGGAAATATGTACTTTTTATGACACGTCGTATTCATTAATGATGCGGAATCACATTTAATGACGTAACATTGCTAATTGTGACAAAAAATGGGGGGTGGGGTAGGAATTTAAATACTAACCTGAGGGCTTGCATCAGCAGAAACAAGTATATTCAAAGTATTTGAGAAGGCAAGAGCAGAAACTCGTTTAGAATGACCCTCAAGCTTTTGAACCTAGCATAATTGAATGATACATGAAGTTAGTTTAATTATCCTTTAAACATGTAATAATGCATGTCTTTCTTGAATGAAGAAATAGATACCTCATCATGCATGTGAATATTGTATACACGTATGCTGGAGTCATCCAAGCCAATAAGAAAAGTATTATTATCTTTAGGATAGAAGGCAAGACTTGTTACCATTGGTGGAGGTGGCATGAAAGTTACTAGAGTCTGCAATTATTATACAATGTGACATGATTAGTAAAATCATATTAATTTTTGGTACCAAGATTAGATGACTAATGTATTTGTAATCTATGAAAATAAAAGAGAACGATAACAAAAGTGAAAATGAAAAACGTGTATGAGTTCTCTACAACGGCTGCACGATGCAGTATGCTAGACTCATATAGAAAATAATCAAATATAATTCTTTCCCTCTTTGAATCTAACGTCTCTGCATAAGGCCGCTACATTGTGCAGTCGTCGTAGAGGAACTCCAACAATTAAAATAATATATAAATTTAAGAAATAAAAGAAAATAATAACATTTAGGTATCCCAAAAAAAGTTGAATGCCATAATGTAGGACTCTATCTTTAAGATTACCTTAAATGATACCATATTGAACAAAGAAACCAACCCTCCTGAGGTTGATAGGAGATAAGAATCTGCTTTTGATATAGCAAAACAGGAAACTAAATCTTCACCATTGGCATTTGTAAGGTCATTGCTCATGAATTCCAAACCATTTTTTGCCAATTGAGGATGAACTTGTGTTGTTGCCTACAAGCAATAGTTTATATATTATAGAAAATCAATTTCCAAATTTTATTTTCATGAGAAATAAGAAATTGAAATAAAATCAATTTCCAAATTTTAATATATCAAAGGAAAGGGAATATTACCTTGGCTCCCATATTAATACTAGTATGTGTCCATAACCAAAGTAGATGATTACCATTTGATGTCAATGCCAAAATGCCATTTCCCGAATTTGTGTAAGCGAGTCTAACAATCTGCTTAATGAAAACTTATCAATTGATAGTGTACTTTTTTTGTAATAAAGTATCTAATTATATTTTACTATTATACCATGATAAAAAATATAGCTCAGTTGGTAGAACACATTATAGGTAGGGGTCGGGATTCAAACACCGGATTCCTCACTTCTCCACAAATGTCATACCTTGTTTTCTTCTGGCTGTTTAGGAAGTAGCAACATATGGCATTGAGATGGTGTACAAATCTGAAATACACTTTCTGATAATTTGTGGGATTTTTCAATTGAATCAGGTCTCAGGTCCTCCAAATTTTTACCACTCTAAAAGAAAACAGAAAAAAAAAACTTAGCATTTGTAGAATCATAATAATATGTAAACGAAATGTCTAGACAAGAAAACCTCAAACAGCCAAATATTTGTCTATCAAGGTACCATACAACACTACTTTTTTTTCTTTAACCTCCCGATTCTCACGGATATAACACTACATTTCATAGATAAAACAAAAACACTAGTACATTATGTGAGAATGAGATGTAAGGAGTGTTTCATTCATTCTTCACAATGATACAAGTATTATATGCAAAGGCCTATATTACTTGTATTCCATGTAAGCTGCCAAGACTTAAGCTAAAACCTTAACTAACCATCTAATTAGGCTATTAATATCTAACACATTCATGGATAAAAAGAATTTTCAGAATAACAATACAATCGCTTTTGATTCAAGATTGTGAGTCTGTTTCATGACTCAAGTTGTTTGACTTATTTTAGTGTCTTCTCTGATAGAACGAAGATAATCCGAATGAGTGCGAAAATTTGGCTCAGTTGAGGTGATGAGAAGGTGAGGTGATGTTTCTGATCATGAGAAGGTGAAGTGTTGTTGTTAGGGGGTTTCAGCAGGTGATGAGTGTTTGGATTTTGTTTATGTGGCCATTCACAACGGAGTGTGAAATTTTGGCCTAGCTTTTGGTTTATGTTGGTTTTGTGGGGGATTAGCTTGGTTTTAGTGATGATTTGGTTTTGGAAGTTTGTTTTTTTGTTGGTGTTTAAGATGTACGGTGTATGCATTTCATTTTTTGGGTGTTCTGCCTAAATACGACGTCATTTGTTTTGTACTTTTTGTCTTATCGGTCCCTGTTCATTTTGTACAAACGACTTTGTACTTTTTGTCTTATCAGTCCCTGTTCATTTTGTACAAACGACTTGATTATTAATAAATTTTGCTGTTAAAAAAATAAATAATAAAATCGCTGAAAATTATAAAAGATTTAAAATAGGGTTTGCAATTACATTGTGATTGTTGACGAATGCAGCAATGCGGTCTAGATTGAGTTGGGGAGACGTCCAAATCTTTAATGTGTTGCCAAGTACAATTTAAAACAATGTAGTTAGTACAACCAAAATAAATTAAAAAGGCATTTATAAACTATCATAAAAAAATCTTAATAATATACAAAAGAAAACCTTGTCAAACCTAAAACAAGTAAAACATTATTTTGAATTATAAAAGAATAGAGGTTAAATCAATATTTTATCCAACTAACCTCATTAGGTACCGCAAGATTATTCAAAGCTGTTCCTGCATAAAGGTCATGTAAAATTACATCATTAGGGCGTAGCTTAAATTACATCACAAGGTTGCAAAATTTACGAGGGAACCCATTTTTGATGAGAAATTATCAAATTAAAATATCAAAGTTCATACCTTGATTTATTGCAGCAGAAGTAGATGGTATGAACTGATTGACATGATTCATAAAGAGGCCATGTTCTGGAGAAGCTGGAGCATTATTTTGGTGCTGCCAATTTAAGCTAACAAATTGAACAATTAATAAATAAATTTTCTACATGAAGCTGAAATGAACTACTTAATAAAATGTACAGTAGTAAAAAACTTATTTAAACAAATTTTTTTTTATTAATTCTAATGCAATGCACTAAGAAAATATGGAGCATTAATATCAACTACTAGTATAGATTAAGGAAATAAGTTTGGAACCTTGCATTTAGAAGATGCTTTAGCCTTTGACAATCAATATCAGGAAATTTCAATTTTCCTTTCAGCATAGGATGTTTCTCTATGATTTCCTTAATTTCATCCATCACAATCTTTCTTGAAGAAATTGCATCTTGATATGTTGAAAGTAATTCATGTTCCCTAAACAGGTTCAAGAAAAAAAATTACACACATAATGAAGAATTCAATTCAAACTACCATACCACTACAAGACAATTATTGAATATACCTTATATTGTTGAATGTCAATAATAGAGTCAATTCTTTAAATACTTCCTCATTTCTTGAACGGAAGACTTTTAGATCCTTAGTAAGGATTTCTATAGCCTTGTCACGATTGTTGCTGATGAAGTAAGGCAAAACAAAATTTAGAATAAGAAACAAATTATTACGATTTTTAACAAATAACATAATATATATTTGAACTAACATAGAAAGCTTTGAAACAAAATAGAAACATATAAAACTTTGCTTTCATCCTTGTTGTTTTGTTTAATTTATCGTAATATTTGTTTATATTAGTCTATAAAATATAAATGTGTAGACCATATAATTTTAGTCATTGAAATATAAATCATACAAGGACTGTAATCAATATGATCTACGTGGTTGACCTTCGACAACCTACTCTAACATAAATTAATATGTTTTAGACAAAAAGTGTATATGCATATTCAACGGCTTACTTCACATTAAATTTCTATAAATTATTCGTTATATATATATATTGGCCATAAAATGCTTAATTACCTGTCCAAAGCCTCGTAGTATCTTTGCTTTCTCAATTCAAAGTATATTTTAAGTGAATGATTATTGTCTTCAACTTTTGTAAATCCAGAAAGATACTTCTCAACTTCATCCCATTGGCCTGTAAGTACCATCTCCTCAAAATACTTAAAGTCAAAGTACAACCCACTTTCACGCTCAAACCTGTTAAATTAACAAAAGAATAAAGTAAGAAAAATTAATTGTCAAACAAATAACCATATTTGAGTCCAAAACAAAAAAAAAAGCTATATTGATTCATCTATTGATGTTTTTTTTATCTTTTTTTTTAATCTTTTTTCAATAAGTTAAAAACAGATTAAAATAAAAGAATAAACAAAAGCTTTAGTGACCTAGTCTCCTACACTACTTAATCAGAAAAAAGGAAAATAAAACAGAAAGAAAGACAAAAAAATAATAATGCAAAACCAACAAAAAACCAAATTAAAAAGTGTTATGAGAATCGAACGTAGAACAAACATTATAAATATATGTGTGTTCTAGTTTTTTAAGCTTTATCTCCTAAAACTTTGAGACAACTTTCACTAAAACCTAACCTTGAGAAAACTTCACTAAAACCCTAAAAAGTCATCATCATTGCCCTAAAAAGTTTGTATCATGAACGACACTATTTATTAAAGCTATTGATTGTCTAGTAAATTACTGGTGCATAGATCTTTTTGTTTTAATAGTTTTCGACTTTTCAAAACATGAAACAAATAACCATGTTCACATATAGCATTGAAAATTAAATATAGGAATTGCCAAAGATGAAGAAAAATAGAGAAACATACGTGTGTGCTGTTTCCTTTAAACCTTCTTCTGCAAAACAGTGTAACAGGAAGAACAGCAGAACCTCCTCGTTGAAGTTATACATCTTGATAGTATTTTGCTGATCACTTTCGTGTTTTTTCTGTGTTAATTCTCCGGAGAAAGAAAAAGAGGTTTTGGAAGTCAACCAACACCCGCGAAATAAACAAACACTTTAGTGTAATTCTCTCTACGCAATATAACAACTGTTTGTAACCTAATTTAAGATGTGGCAAGGTATTTATACGCAATTATAGTTACATAAAAACAAACCATATAACAAAAATCGCAGTCATATAATATATAAAAGATAATAATCTAGTCAAATCCTAATCAAAAGAAATTTGTTTAAAATAAAAAAAAAGGTATTTTAAATTAAAATATATTTGACAAAAAAAGTACAATTGTCTTCTTCAGATTTACATCAGCGATCTTCACTCACTTTTACTACAAAAAGGTATATATTTATGATTTTGGTCTGACTTTTATCTTTCAATTATATATTTTTCCTTTAAATTCTAATTGCAATTTTATCTTTTTAATAGTATTATTTAAAAAAATAATTAAAAAATTGGTTAAATCTAATTATAAATTGAAACAGTATAAGTTTAATTTTTATTTAATTGTATTATTCCCTCCGTTCCTTTTTAAGCGTTGTTTTAGAATATATTATTAACACTAAAATAGCGAAGTGTATTTTTGCACTTTTTCTTCCTGTTATACCATCATTTTAATCCACAAATATATTCCTATTTTTTTGCACACACTTTCTCTTTCCAATAAATTTAATATGCTATCTTTTTCTTTTCATTTGTCAAAAAAATATGTTATCTTTTTCTCGTAACGGACATTTGTTAGTTACTATCTTTTTCTCAGATAAATTCCTATTTTTTCTGCACTCTCTCTCATAACAAACAATTGTCAATTTTCTAAATATCGTTCTCCTATCTTGTCAAATGAGTCTTCAACTATTTCTCCCTCTTCACCCCCCATTAGCCGTCCCAATGAGTCTTCCCCTCTTTCTTCCTTTTGAACATTCATGGAGTCTTTTATTTCATTTTTATCTCAGATTTGTTTGTATACTTTGCACTTGAAATTTTTAACAATTACTACCCTTCTTATTATAGAATTTTAACTATTCATGAAACCATTATTATAGGTAACAAACTTTTGTTTAAATTTTACGATAACAAAAAAAGAACTTTGTTTAATAAAAAAGCAAACTTTAGTTTTTCATATATAACATTAATTAGTTTTATTGAAAAAGATAAAGTAATTGACAAAGGGTATAGTTGACAAATCATACCCTTAAAATACTAAAACGACAATTAAATAGGAACAAAAAATATGCACTAGAACAACACTTAAAAAGGAACGGAGGGAGTATATTCCAAAAAGTTATAATTAAATAGGCTTAAATATGTCACTAGTCCATGCAGTTACACCATTTTTTTGGGTTCGCTCCCTGCACTTATTTTGTTTGGTTTTAGTCCCTCACTTTATAAAAGAAAAATTGGTTTTAGTCCATGTTGTTAGTTAGACGTTAAATAAATAGATCAAAGTTAACGGAGGCTTCAGGTGTGTGTGTGATTTTAATTAAAATTATAATATAAATATATGTGACTTTCAAGTTGTAGCAAATCATGTTTATGTTTGTCAATGACTCCATTACTCCAACAATATAGCAAATATAATATAAATTCTTATCCTTTTTAATGATATCAACAATATAACATTAGACAAATTTGTTTAAGGCTATAATTAAAAAAACAAAAATCATATGTATCCTTTTAATATATTGATATATAGGCTAGCAGAAAGACCCTTTAAAAAAATACTAACGAAAAGACGGACACTAATGTGTGTTGCGGTAAAATCCCTAAAATATTTTAAAGATAAACAAACCTTGATGATTAAAAGATTAATGGACTTTGATTAATTTCTTGATATATAATATGTGTTCATGGGTGATTAACTAAGATAGGAATAAAGTATAAATCAAACCAAGAATCAAGTAATCAAAGAACATTAAAGCTTATGAATCCAGTTAGAGTTCAGAAGGTTCGAAGATAGTTCAGAAGGTTGTTCATATGGTTTATCAAGAACAAACCCAAAAATATAAGAACATTATCAAGAACATTAAAGGCTCATGTGACATAAATAAAATTACATAAAAGAACTATGACTTTGAATCAAACAAAGGAATAAAGACATTTACTTTGATAAATGTCAAAAGCATATTTAATTATTCATTGTTCATTAAAGACTTTATGAACAAATGAAGTACAAACACTACGAATATTCTTCTAAGAATATCTTAGATGTTATACATGCTGCACTTGATTTACATTTCACTATTAAAATTTGATTACATCAAATGAAAGTCTTACAAATCATCATACGTGAAACAAAGAAACATTCTAAACATCAGAAGGTTCATTCAACTACATGCTTTCTATGACAAAAAGGTACATCAAAGTACAAAAGCAAAAGGCAAATTAAAAGCAAAAAGTAAGATCATGTCAGATTCGATTAGAATTTGATACATAAGAGAGCAGATATTGTACAGTATCAACAAAATCCCCTAAATCTTGGGCATTAAGTAACAACACCACTTTTCTCTCTCCTGCACAAATTCCAAGACAAGTCAGCAAGGCTGGACCTAGGAGCTCACTGAAGTTCATATGAAGAACTCAACTCATATGATGAACCCATAAATTCATCTGAAGTTCATACAGATGAACCCATGAACATTTTGTAGTTCATATTATTGTTCCAGAATTTAATGCAAAACTTGTTAATCACCAGGACACATGGCAAAAGGCTATTGGGCACATCATACCAACTACATGAGGTCAAGAAACTCTATAAAAGGAGCAGAACAACTCATTAAAAATGTTTAAAGCTTCAAACTATTGATTACACAAATCAACTCACAAGATTCATAAAATCTTAAAAGTGTGTAACAGTCTTCTTTTATCTTCTCAAAGATAATCTTCTTCTTCTCGTACATTCTCTTAAATTTCCCAAATCATTGTAAAGAAATTACCTGCTAGTTTTAAGTGTCTAAAATGTTAGTTGAGTGAAAGAAAAGTGTAAAGTCATGAGTGACTTAGAAAGAAAAGTTGTAAGTCTGCTGAGGCATAGAGAATAGTGGTTGTAATCATTCTAAGGGAACAAAATTCTAAGGTGCAGTAGTTGAAAAGTTTGTCTGACACATCATAGTCGAAAATCTCACCTAAGGAGGGGGCTGGAGTAGCCTACATTGGATGAACTAGTATAATTTCCGTGTGTTCTATTCTTCTATCCTTGTACTCTTTACTTACAGTATTCACTTCACACACAAAATTATTTAGCTTTGATATTTTGTTTTATACTAACACTTCAGAACTTTCTGAAGTTTGTTTTAACTTTATTCTTCCAAGTTTCAACTTAAGAAGTATTTTTTAAGTGTAGGATTAAATTTTAAACATGATCACAATTCAAACTCCCATTTCTTGTGGCTATTATATCTACTTCAACGTGTCTGTCTATCCGCTTTTCTATTGCCCTTAGATAATGTATATTAATATTATCGCGACTAGTTATGATTTTTTAACATTCAACTCACTCAAATAATTTTGGCAAGTAAGAACAAGATAATCCCTTTTCATAGTACACATTGTTACTATTTTTTTAATAAGATAATGATCATATTTTAGTAGAATTTAACTAATTTTTAACTGGTAATTTAACTAATTGTTTAAGGATATTGTTGGACCCAAAATTATATATCCCATTCATATATAATACTACCAAAAATATGGGCACTCATGTGTGCGTCTATCCGTTCTTTTTATTGTGCTAACACTTGTAAATTATGAAAGTTGTTTATTATGAAACTGTGATTAAAAATATAGAGATTAGATATTTGTCAATTTCAAATTTTAACAAACACAACAAATTGTGGTTATCATTTTTTCAATGACACCAACAATATATAATTACCTTTTTTTGTACACTGCTGCTTCCTTTATATACAGTATAATTATATATTTTTTTTAAAAATATATATTCAAATATAATATAAATTCTTATCTTTTTTAATAACACCAACAATATAGCATTAAGTAAAACAACTTATCATTTTTATATATAAGTATAGATTTAACCAATTATATAAATTTAAAGTTAGCAAGTCCATGGACAAAATAAATTAAAACAATAAGCAATGCTAGCAACAGACATTTTAACACATATCTTTCAACATACTCTTTGATTGTTAAAATTCAAATAGGTCCCACCAAATCACGTGAGTTTCATATAAATTTGATTGAATTCATGTGGAGTTTAATCAATCAAAGAAAATGTATTAAAAAGTGTGTTAAAATATGTGTTATTAGTATTACTCTAAAAATTATATACTACATCCGATCTTTATTATAAGAAAATTTTCAAAATTTGTTTGGTCATATTTTTAAGAGAAATGTCATAACTTCTAAGGTGTAATTATTGTTTAAAAGACTTTTTTGTCTCTCATTTAATGTATGTCTTTTTAATATTAGTGGATGTATTTATTGTTTCATAATTTTCTATAAGTCTATATGTGTAAAAGGAGTCAAGATCCTCTCCGTTTAGGCTCTGTTTGGTAAAAATAACGGATAGCTGATAAGCTAGCTGATAGCTGATGACTGATAGCTTATAGCGGATAGCTTATAGCTGATGACTGATGACTGATATTCCCCTGTCTCTAAATAATAGTCGTGTAAGGTTTATGCACGGTTATTCAGGAAATGATTAATTGTGTTGATTTTGATGGTAAAATTAGTATCATTTACTAAAACACCCTTATTAATTGTAGTTAGTGGAGTAGTTAAGTTGGATGAAATTCAATAAATAAGGGTATAATAATGGAAAATAATAATAAACGCTGCATTGGTACTCTAAAGTGACAATTATTTTGAGATAAAGAAAAAAATGGTAAAGATACAATTATTGTGAGACGGAGGGAGTAGCTTATAAGCTAATTAAAGTGTTTGGTAAAATTAGCAGTTCAACTAACTGATAAATGTAAAATAACATAAAAGGGTATTATTAATCCATAATAAAGTTTATATAAATTGATATGTAACTCTAAAATAAAGTTTGATATTAAAGTATTCATGAATCCTTTGTTTTTTTTAAAGTAATTTAAATTTATAAATTTAATATATCTTTTATATTGTAAATAAAATTTTATTCACTAAAATTTTATTTGATATTTAATTTATGAGTGTTTATACTTTACACAACAATTAAAATAACAATTGACAGTTTTTTTTTTTTTTTTACAAAAATAAAATGATATTCATCATTCAAATCGATAGATTACATCATTTAACACCGCTAAAAACGTAAAGGATAAATCTGCGAACAAACTCACAACATCCAAGTTAATAGAATACAACAACATAATGCATACAAAAATACATGATAAAATTAAAGTGACCGGAATATCCATGGCCTCTGGATCTGCAACGTTGACGCCCAAATCTTTGATTGAATAATCGATCTTCAATATGAATCAAATGAACACCGCAAGAAGACGGGAAATCAAACAATGCCGCACAAGACGATGAACAACAAACTACCACACTTAGATGATGAAATCACAAATAAAAAACTTAGATCTATGTGAAAATCACTTATTTAGATTGAAATATTGAGAAAAATATGAAGAGGGGTGATTTCAGGTCAAGAATTGACCCAAAATCACCCCTCAATGGAAAATCTAGAAAGGAAAACCTAGAGAGAGAAAACTAGGGCCGACTTGTTGGAGAGGGAGACTCGAGGGTAAATCTTAATTAGTCATAACAATTGACAGTTATCGTCATGTATTATAATTATATGTATTATTATAACACCAAAAAATTATATGTATTATTAACAATAATTGATAGTTACAAATTACAATGAATAATATCTTCTTGATTTTTTTTTTTTTTTGAGAGGACCTTTTTGAAATTTATTTTACTGAATTATTAAATGCATTATCAATCAAGGAAGGGATAAATAGACATAAAATATATTTTTTTTACAAAAGACTTGAAACAATTATGTACGGTTCAAGACAAGGCAAAAACACGTGAGGTATATATTATCATTTAAAAAAACACACACAGCGGAGGCATATATATATATGTCACTACAGAAGCATCATACGCCGTCCAATAGCATTTTGTTTATAAAGTATAATAAATTATAAAGGGTAAATATGGGTTTTACTTAAAATAATAAGGGTAAAAATGGGACAAAAGATGATAAGCTATAAGCTATAAACTCAAACGCTACTTGAAATAGCGTCTGAAAAATAAGCTATAAGCTTCTGAAATAAGCTATAAGTTCGTTGTAAAAAGACCGTTACTAAATGGGACTTTTTTTATCAGACGAGCTTATAAGCTATCCGTTATAAGCTATAAGTTAGCTTTTTGGCCTTACCAAACAGAGCCTTACAATTCTCTTCATTTCCTCCATTTGAAGAGATAAAAACACAACAATTTTTGGATAAAGTATAAAGTAATTAATGATGGTAGGACCCATTTAATTAAAATATTCACTATCTATTATTTTTATCTATCTCTCCAAATTGTATTCTCCATTTACTTTCACAAATAGAGAGGATTTTAACTCCAAGTGATTAAAAGGTTGCAATAGTTAATAATTACATTAGTTTTGATGTTTTTTTTGGCTTTTCTTCTTATAATAAAGATTAGAGGGAGTATAATTAAAGTGTAACTGTTATCGACCCTAATTTTAAGCTTAAATTCAACTCATTTGATTCATGAATAACATTCAATGGACTAATTTTCAAGTTACTCTTATTTTCAGTTTTAAATATCGTTAAATGAAAAAGGCACCAACGGGTTCTAGCCCTGGAGTTCAATTCCTATTAACAAAAAAGACAAATAATGTTTCGATAAGCAATTCATGCATCAACAATTTTTTAGTAATAGGTCAGCTTGGAGATACGGGTTGATAAAAGGCAATTTTTATTAGGGACTAAAATATGAAAATTTGGGGAATGCAAAGCACCGCAAAAGAAAAAAGGAAAAATATAATTTGCTGTCTGGGTGATTCAATACATTAATACACAGTATATTAAACGCCTATGCTTTCTTTGAATTTTTTTCCTCTCCAATATTTGATCATCAGCAGAAGTTTTGTATAAAACAATAATAACAGAGGAGGCCTATGATCATATAGCACTTGCATAATGTAGTGTATCTAAAAGAATGAACAGATCATTGTAGGTATAAAAAGGAACTCTATTGGTTGTCTGCAAAGCTCTCAATGTTGTATTGGATCAAAAAGAGTAAACATAATCTTCAACTGACACTGATCGTTAGACTCCGAGACAAGTAGTGAAACATGTGGATCACATCATCCAATCAAGCCAACGAGCATACCTTATCTGAAAATTGGACACCACTAGTATTAGCAAGGCAAGTTCAATTTTGTGAACTTAGGTAGGGGCAAAACAAAACAAATACATATACTGTATATATTAAGATATAAGCACGATCAGTGTAAATTAGGCAACAAAACACTTATATTACTTGATTTTTGAGTTTTTTATTTAAAAATATAATATGATAAATTGGTGAGTTATCAACTTTACACTGACGGTGCATATGTCTATAATTTCTTCAATATATATTGAAGACACATCAAGTATTTTTTTCTTGATACATTATCTTACCCAAATACATTTTCATTTTCCACAGATTCAATGGTCATAAAGTAGTGACAGCAACATGAGGATTGGGATATTACCTTTACTGATGCTACTGCAGCAAAGCCGACTGTCGTCTATATATGTTGATTGGACGCCCATCATCCATGATCCCAATGTTGTATCATCATACGCATAGGTCTTCAAAGATACACTACATTTTGTTTTTGGATAGATCAAGATATATTACTAGATAAGAAGAGAAAATAAAAGTATCTTCTGAGAGAAAGCAGAGTTAAACACAAAGCAACATTTAATATCATCACTGTCTGAATCCCTCATATCCATCCGAAGATGTAATAACTTGTGCTCGGTAAAAATGACATCATGTATAATATAAAAAGGAAAAGATTTTTCTCTCAATAGAACAGGAAAGAATACTAATCTGACTGGCTATAGGCTCTCTACCTGAACCTCTTGCCAGCACTCTCAACTCTGGAATTATCTAGATAAACTTTTAAATTGATTTCACTTTTAATAGCATGTTTTATAGTGATGTGTCCTATTCTTGGAAATAGGAACATATAACTGAAAAAAAAGAAGACAACCAAGTAGCTTCAACTCTAATACCAGCCAAGAATATGGCACAGAGCAATAGCCGATTAATATCCAAACCCTCCTCATTATCAATTAGCCGAAATTAGGACATCTAGATGCCACACTGCATTCATCCAAAATGCTAAATTGAGGCCGCCATGCCACAAAACTAAAGCTGCCTAAGTTAATTGCAAAGATTGTTACAAACAGAACCTCCTTGTGCAAATAAGACATTGAGAACTAACCTGTTTATGTTAATGTACTGTGCCAAATTCTTCGAAAGTATAACAAGTGAACCAGATGCATGTCGGAAATACCTAAAGACAATAAAGCAATAAAGATCAACGCTGGCCATTCCAAAAAAAAAAAAATCAACACTAGAAAAAATAAAACAACTCAATACGGAGATCCATACTACTAAAAAAGTAAAGAGGTTCCATCCGCAATATTTATACATTGAGACTTCTGTCAAAAGTATGCAACATGCATTTTCCATTAGGAGTTCTAATACCATACCGTATCAATCAATCTATATATTAAAAGAACAGCAAAACATACTCATATATAAGTTAAGGGACACATGGCCTGTCAAAGAGTTCTACATTCTAAGTATATACAGTACTTTGGAATCAGGTGATGGGAATTATAAACATTAGTAGAGTAGCATGTGATATACAGACATAATTAAGTATAAACGGCAGATTGTTTATCATTGTTTTGAAAATGATAACTAGTATTATTGACCTGTGCTGGAAACTATGATAAAAATACTTAGGAGAATGCTAACCATTGCCCTTGGGGCATTGGTTAAAGTACTAAAATAAGCAAGTTTGCATCGAAAAGTGGTGTAATTATTGCTAAGAAAAAAGTAAAGACTTATATTTCCAAGATAAAGTTTCTATTAATGGAATCCTTAACCATTTCCCTTAGGGCACTGGTTAACAAGACCTAAATACTTATGTACAAAGGATAACTTTTTGGCAAAAAAATAATAATTAAATTTATGTCTTTATGACTATTATTCATTTGAATTGAAGTAAATGTCAAAAAAGATTAACAAGTTATCATAGAAAATGGTGACAGGAATATGGTAAGAAGCAATAAATATTAAATATTCAATCATTCAGGTGGTGATGATAATGGCAATAATGATGATGGAAAACCGGCCACAAACGAATAGTGGCAATGGTGATGGAGCCCAATGAAAGGATGGTCATAATGGTAACAGAGGATGGACACTATTATACCCACATTCTGATAAAAATTTATAATTACAGCGTATTTGAACAAAAACCTACAAGCAATGGATGTTACAAATAGGAAAATGTTGGAGTCTCTCAATTTATGCATACAACTTGTTCTATTTTCCTTTTTACCATGGTGAATGCTATTAAACTCACAATAAACAATCAAAGAAACACTTCAAGCAATCCATTAAACCCCATATGGTTTTTGGCATTATCCAGTTTTTCACATCACTACTGACTAATGGCATATATGAATCAAAGACCAGATGATTCCATTAATTGGTGATTGCATGCAAAGGCAAGAAAATGCACAATTCTATCGCAGTTTTCATTAAATAACAATATGATTGAAACAATTTAGGTAATAATACAAAACATGTGTTTAAACAGTATAAATTTGGCAAAGAGATGACAGCATATAACAGGAATTTATTGAGTATGCTGAAGTTACAAATTAATCGTTCCCTCCAATTTTTGTTATTAGTACTTAGCACTGATGTGAGATATAGTGAAGACCAAAGATTATTTCAGTTCAATGATAAAACAACAAAGAATAATGTATTGGTTTCAATTTAAGATATATTAAGGCATAATCAGATTGAAGATCATTCCTGAATAAACAAGAACAAATAAATCACCAAATCTTTTCTCATCTAAAGGGTATATTACTTACGATTTTTCATCCCCAAATTTCCACCAATCAGGTTCATACCAAAGCTTTCCCCTGAAAACAAAATAAGGAGCTTATAAATTGAATCCAAAAATCTCAATTGAAAAATCAAACTTGTAAAAAATTTATAAAACAAAATGATATTGTAACTTCGATGAAAGAGAAAATAACAAGCGATAAAGGAATATAAAGATTAAGCACACGAACTTAACAATTTAAAATAAAAAAATTCATTATTCATTAGAAATTAACACATTCAATGGGAACCTCTAAACGCCAGGGAATGCAAATTTCCTTGGCAAATATGAGGCATGCCTAAAGATAATTAACACATTCGATGGGATGAAAATTAAGATAATCAGTGACATCCACAGATGTGGCAATTTCAGAGTATTATTTAAAAAAAAAAACTACGGTAATAATTCTGAACGCAAAAATGGATAAATGTGAATAAATTTCAACACAAGTTCAAAACAGTAAAATGAACAATTTCAAACAGCTTAAAGAAAAATCTTCTAGGACCATCTACACTACATAAAAACTGGCAAATATTTCCACACATCTTTTATCATAAATAAATTATCAGAGTTAGTTCAGATAAAGGAGAGTACTCTTCCGATATCACGTCTCCTGACTTCATGCATCCAATATATGCGCCATCCTGGCCACGTCGACGGTCAAGAAGAGCAATTAAACCCTCTGTTAGGCCAATGAATAAAGTTAAGACTCAATTTCACATGATAAATTAGAGTTAGTTCAACATAATCTCCTAAATACATGCATTCATTATTAAACCATCATTACCGAGATCAATGTCAATACTGTCATCAACTTTCACATAAAATTCAGCATCCCAGTTCTGAACCGCCGTACTAAAGAAGATTTTTGCTTTTTTAGGCAACTCTTCTTGAGCTTCCTCGTGACTTTCCTATTACGAAAAAAACAGATGGTCAAGCTCTATACTGAGCTTGTTCAACAAGGTTCAATGACATGGAAGCATGCTCAAATGAGTATTTCATTTAGAAAAGCATTGATAAACACAATGGTCAATAATTGTCCTTTGCTCCATCCCATCAAAACTAGTTCCACCAGAAAAAGAATAATTTAACCACCACACCAATGCTTCAAGTCTCCCTAAGATTGAAATATTTAAGAAATAATGCAAGTTTTAAATGAGGGGAAATATTATCACCTTGCATATGCATGTACTAGATAACCCTAAACTGTTAATACCCTAAATTTTAAGCACCTATGATAAGCCAGATATAAAAAACAATTCAGTGCTTCCTGTCCACTCACACAATCCAAGGTAAAGGATTGAGCTAATTTAAATTACACAAAACACTTTGCTTACAAGAATCAAGAAATCTTTTGTTGAGCGGTTTTCCTCATTAATATTGCGATCCAAGCTATCACCTCGATTAGGACTGTCAATAACAAATTTAAAGGTAAAATAAGATTCAAAATGCAGATAATTAATCATTAAATTTTCAAGAAAATATGTATTAATATCATAGCCAGTATGGATGAGTGCGTGGAAAAACCTCCGACCAATTACAAAACGTATGACCACTCCTCTTTCTTCAAGTTTTTTCAAGGCATCACCTGCCAGAAATTTGAAGAGAAAATGCCAGTGATATATAACTGACCTAAAAAGATAACCATGCAAATGATACTCAACAGAATCAAACCCAGCGTACTAATCGAGAAGCATAAAAATGTCAATTTGAAGTTAACATTGAGTCTCTTGGGTAACTTCATATTAGGTTCTCAGTCTTAGTTCAAAGCAATCATAACAGCACAACTCAATTAAATTTCCTTCTTAGAGAAACAAAAAAAACAAGAGGTAAACCATTTGGTTACGTTCTCATTATTCAAAAAAGCATATAAAATATATCAAATCTAGCTGTGACTTCCTAAACCAATATTTTTTATTTTTTTTGAAAAATCTCACTAAACCGGTACTATTATGAAAAAGTTGCATTGAACACATGTACAATATACTATGACCTAAATATGAACAACTCAATTAAATTTCCTTCTTAGCGAAACACAAAAAACAAGAGGTAAACCAACTGTTTACGTTCTCATTATTCAAAAAAGCATATAATATATCAAATCTAGCTGTGACTTACTAAACCAATACTTTTTTTTTGAAAAATCTCACTAAACCGGTACTATTACGAAAAAGTTGCATTGAACACATGTACAATATCCTATGACCTAAATATGAACAACTCTAAATTTCCTTCTTAGAGAATCACAAAAAACTAGAGGTAAACCAACTGTTTACGTTCTCATTATTCAAAAAAGCATATCTAATATATCAAATCAAGCCGTGACTTACTAAACCAATACTTTTTTTTTTTGGAAAATCTCACTAAACCAGTACTATTATGAAAAAGTTACATTAAACACATGTACAATATACTATGACCTAAATATGAACAAAATAATAATACAAAATTATCAAGGCGTTTTTACACAATGCCTGCGGCGCATTATATCTTTAACATTTGCTAGATAAAATATTAAAACTTATCCTAGGGAAACAAAGATAGAAAACTAGAAATCATGAAAATGGCAATAAACCATCAAAGTATAAATTAAAAACAAATCTTCAAGAAACTAAGAAAGTCACTCCTAAATTGCTTATAATAGTATAAACCATCAAAATCAAAGTATAAATGCGAAAATCCCACGCAATTTCAAATTAAGAGGCATAAAGTCACTCCCAATTTAAATTCCAATTAAGACCACTGTCTTCTACTAACTATAGTTCACATACATCATTTATTGAATGAACCTAAAATGTTAAATTTTGATTATAATAGTGACCGGAGGGTGTACTAACTAAGAAAACAATCAACGTTTGCATTTCAGCCAACATAATTGATATCACTAGATATCAAGCAAATGAGCATTGAACCTAAGATCAAGTCTCACCAAGGCCAAGTTGCCTCTACTTTAGCCTACCCTCCCTAGTCCCTCTCACCAGACAAAGTCAAACCTCCTTCGTAACCAAAAAAAGACGACTGAAGCACAGAAATTTACATGAACTGGTGAATTTCAACCGAATTCCAAACATACCTCTAGGCATCCAAGACCCTCTGAATACATTTCTTTTGAGTTTGCTTCCAAATCCAGTATATACTCCAATAACAGCAAGAAGCCTACGGTCAGAAGAACCAGTTTGCTGCCGTTGTCCTTTGAGGTACCCTTGGCTCTTGGCCAACGACAATTCCATCTCAGCTTCCACAATCCTCCTCTCCAGATCCCTAATAAACAACATACACATAAATCCTTTGCAAAACAACATCATAAAAACCAGTGTTGTCAAATATCAAATATAGCGTGCAGTGCAACGGAATTTGAACAAACTACTCTCTCTATTCCTTTTTAATTGTTGTATTTGCAGAAATTATTCATTCCTATTTATTGGTTGGTCAATAATACCCTTAGTTATTTACCGAGAGATAGGAATAGATGTTGACCAGATGATAAATGATTAAAATTATTATTACAGAAAAAGGATAAATAGTCATAAAAATATATATAAAATAAGTTTACACAAAAAAGAGCACAATTACCTGCACCCTAGTACCATTAACTTATCTTCCACTGTAAGAACCTTAGGCCTCTAGCAACAAAAAATAAATCACAATTCACAATATCATAAGTTGATAAACTAAAAATGAAAATAGCAGAAACCAAAAAACAACACAAATTTCAAAATTCAATCGTAAACTATATAAAGCACTAACACAGACATGGACACGTCAAACACTGATAATAATGTGAGAAAATAAGATAATCAAATACAATTTTGTCTCGGTGTTGGACACTGATACATGTCGAACACTCAACATGTCAGTAGTATTGTCTTTGGTGTCCGTGCTTCATATCCAAAACGGCGAAAACATTATGGATTTCAAAATTTAATCGTATATCATAAGAACTCTACCGTATATCAAGAAATCAGCAACTAAACTGACATGAAACAAAAATGAATTTGAAAAAAAAGAGGAAAAAAACCTGTGCGGAGTTCTTCTTGAGAAGACTCGCAAGTAAATTCCGATTCTCTGCATCTTGCCATAACCTAACACATTTTTAATCATGATCGAATCCGTTAGTATTTCAGATCAAAAAATTGAAAACGAATAGCGTAAACAAAGATGAATCAAATTGAAATGAAGGAGAATCGGATCGGAGTAAGGAACCTGCCGGCGACGTAAAGCCAAGCGACGCAAGAGAAGAAAGCTAAGAGGAGAGAAGGTTTTGATGTTTGAACGAGTTTTGATCTTCCTCCTCCTCCTCCTCGCTTCGACGTCGATGTTGTTGGTAATGTATCCATTCTCTGAGATTGATTTCAATTCAGTTCACGATTCCAATTGATGTTTATGCAAATCCTCAACTCTCTGTTACTGCTACAGTGATGTGATACTAACAAACAAAACGTACAAGAGAGAGAAACAGAGACAGAGGAGCTTTATTTTCAAAGATTTTTTTTATTTTGTAGGAATTTTTAATTTTTAATTTATTCCCATTCCTGTTGATAAAAAAAGAAAGTAATATTAATAAAAAAGAAAAAAGTTATAACTATAAGTATTAGGAGTATTTTTTAGTCAAAAAGAATTATAAGTACTATTTTTATTTCTGTTGACTACAATCAAGAACTGGTATTTGGAAATTGTATGTAAATCTTTTTAGTCATGAAAATTGTATGGAAATCTTTTAAAAAAACTAATAAGTTTTGGCTACCTTCAATATAAAATATTACATACAAATTTTAATTTTTTAAAATATATCTCTAATTTATTTATTTTTTTAAAATGTATCTCTAATTAATATTATTATTTATCTTGGCTCCTTAAAAAAACTATTATTTATTTGGAATAGGAAAAGTTAATATTAGTCAAATTTATGCACAAGGAGTAAGGACAAATAGTATACAAAATGTATATTGACAGAAAAAATACAAAATATACACTATAATTTTTTTTAATATATATTGTTTAAAAAAATATTCTTAAAAAGTGACAAAGGGACTTATAAAAAAATAAAAATAATTGTTTGTAAGACCTAACTCGACTATCAATATTAATATTGTTAAGTTGAATATTTTCACTTCAGTTTGAACTTTAAATCTCACAGTTATGTTATGTGTGTGAGTTTCGTTTGTCACTTTATCTATAGATAAAAATAAGATAATAGTAATTCAGTATTTAAATTAAAGAAAATCGATTGATCTACTATTTTTACTAAAATATCTATCAACATGTCAACTTGTCATAAATTCTATCTCGCATGCAATTCCATCTCAAATAATCCCTCCATTCAATTTTAAGTGACGACATTTGATCATGGACTCGCATAATTTACTTTAATCATAGCTTTGTATTAATATATAAAGAGAAATGTTAGCATAAAAGTTGTTTAATTTGTTTCAATGAATATTTTTAAATGAAATGCTAACAAATGTCCGTGTTAAGAAGTTTAAAGTGAAAACTTTATCTTGAAATTGTGTATTCAACACATTAAAACAACAAAAAGTAACATTTTCTACATAAAATTTACATCAATTATTTCCAAGTTTGAATCTTAAACAAGTTCTCATTTGCAAGTTTTTAAGTGACGACAAAGTTATGCATTGATATGTATAAACTGATCATCAACAATACTTAAAAAATCCAAAGGAGTATTACAGATATCCTTGTATGGCAGGCATTAAAGAGTTAAGTATACACGTGATATGATATGATTATAACCAAGTGCAGTAACGTTACTTGCCCTTGAAGGTAGGACGTCCGCCATAAAATGGTTGGTAGCCAAACCAATATAAATCTGGCTGAACTATATTTCTACTCCTACAGGACCTACACTCTATTACCGCAACTTATTTATTGTTGGTGTGTTTTATAGTTGTCACCCAAAATGAATTATAAGCAACAATGACCAAATTATATATATTAGAAAAGAAAGTTGATCACATTTAATCTATACAATCCCAATAAAAAAGTAGTATATTGTCTAAATCACTATTCATAACTAATAAATCAAATCATTTGAAATATAAAAAGTTTAATTAAATGAATAGTTTAAAGATACTATCAGTACATATGAGAGAAACTGTTAACTTCTTACATGTATTTCATTTCAAAAATATAAAAATATTTTTACTTACACCATTTCATTCTGAAAGGAGTATTAGTTGTGTATTTTTGAAATCTTGAATTAAAAGTAATTTCTACAGCTTTTTTTTAAGGAAGTAATTTCTACAGCTGTTGATTTGATTTATGAATAAGCTATCTTTCACGTATTGGATACAATAAGGTCTGTGAAACTGCCCTATTTAATTTTTGGGTTAAATATGTTTTTGGTCCCTATAAATATACCAATTTTTCGTTTTAATCCCTCTAAAATTTTCCTTCAATTTTTATTCCCTATAAAATTTTCAATCACTACTTTTGATCCCTATTTTTGAGTTAATTTTAGTTTTTTTTATGAAATCATGCAGAAATGTGTGAAATATTGTAAAAATCTTTTAAAAAAAATTAGAATTTTTTAACAAAACATAAATTAAATATGAATTTTTAACCGTCAAAAATATAAAAATTCATATTAAATTCATGTTTCGTTAAAAAATTCTAATTTTTTT
>Ga0315915_1001250_pt1 | contig 30348 bp, 11 predicted proteins | sample MpolbnodulesMG_FD_207738 | JGI IMG/M metagenome (GOLD analysis project Ga0315915, IMG submission 207738) | Medicago polymorpha root nodule microbial communities from Los Angeles, California, United States - branched nodules | ecosystem: Host-associated > Plants > Roots > Nodule | place: USA... | reverse complement strand
ATGTTTTTTTTGAATGTCTACTGCGTTTGTTGAATTTTTTTTTTTTGAATGATCTTGTTTTTAATGTTGTTTTGTTTTTAATAAGGTTCTCATGTTTCCGACGATAATAATTTATTTTATGTGATGATCTGAGAAGGTTTGTGATCTAATGGATTAACCAAATAGACGACGAGTACGGCAAATATGAGGATAGTTGTCTGTTTTTCACTATCCTGTAACATCTTGAGCTTGTTTTCAATTGTTCATTGATAATTTTAAGTTGTTTATTGCGTCTTCGTGCTTCCCAATGCCTTGTTTGATGAATATGATCATTTAACCAACACACACTAATTGTATAAGGTTGATATTTTTTGGTGAACAGAAGCTGTCTATATAAATTTATGAAAAGTTCACGTCAGTATTATTTTTCCTACCTAACTAATTTTTCCATCTTGTTTATTTGAGGTGGAGTAGTAGACTGATCACATTGCTTTCTTTATGATCATACTTCTGTGTGTTTTTATGAGTTATTTGTACATGTGAGCTTTCCTATAGGCATGCTTAAAGAGATAATCAATAGACGATTCCTCTGTTCTTTCCTTGTTTAAGAGCTGGTGTATTGACCCAAGCTTCATTTGGCTCATTTATTGATACTTTACCTTGAAATAGTGCTTGCTGATTATGCTATATAAATTAATTGGTTAATATGCATATTTGGACATTGTATATGCTCAGAATGACATTTATTATTAGCTAGGCGAGCAATTTATGTTTATATGGTTTGGTATTTAAATCTCTTTGGTGCAGGAAATTTGAAAAAAGATGGACCATGATCAAACTGGATGTGAAGCAGCCCCAGAAGGTCCTATGTTGTGCATCAACAACTGTGGATTTTTTGGAAGCGCAGCTACCATGAACATGTGTTCCAAGTGCCACAAAGACATGATGCTGAAACAGGAGCAGGCCACACTTGCAGCATCTTCCATTGGGAACATCATGAATGGGTCATCAAGCAACAGTGGAATTGAATCTGCTATCACTGCCAATGTGGAGATCTCAGTCGATCCAGTGGAGCCCAAAACCATCTCTGCAGAACCGTTAGTTGCTTCCGGCTCAGAGGAGAGTTTGGAGAAGAAGCCGAAGGATGGTCCTAAGAGGTGCAGCAACTGCAATAAGCGGGTTGGTTTGACAGGATTTAATTGTCGATGTGGTAACCTTTACTGTGCCGTACATCGCTACTCAGACAAGCATGACTGCCCATTTGATTACCGCACTGCTGGACGTGATGCAATAGCAAAAGCAAACCCTGTTGTGAAGGCTGAAAAGCTTGACAAGATCTAGATTTGGTGTCTTAAAGTTTCGTGTTTTGAGATGCTGTTATGCTCAATGTCATCATGAGATGATCCGAGTTTCCTGCATATTTTAATGGTGTTTTTATTATATTTTTATATGTGATGGGGGACTTGGGTATTATCTCTGCAGTTTGAGAGAGACTGCATTTCATTTGATAGGCCAAAATATATGCCCCAGTGTTTTGAAGTCTTTAAATCTCTGCTAGTTTAGTGGAAGTTGGTGTTGTCTGCATTATAAGGCGTATATTCTGTTCCCTATCTATCTCTGTAATAGTACATGTCAAAATGGTATGTGCAATTGACAGTTGATTTCATATTGATCCATAGACATGAGTAGATTGTACTATATTATTGTGGTTTTTATGGTTATCATTTAATTTCTCTAGGTAAAGAATGTGCTTGGGCTCACTATTTATCATATATTAAATTTAATACTAGGGTCTATCTTCAAGATAACTAAAAGAAAACTGGCAAATCAATGTAAGTTAACTAGCAATTATATCTCAAACATTATGGTAACTGCTTACACTTGTATTGAGTAATGAAGTTATTATTTTGTTGCTGATTTCGAAAGTAAAATTGCGGAATTGAAACACAGGTAAGAAAAATGGTGTAGATAAACATAGTTATATGCCCCCTTCACATGAATATGCAAAAGTATTTAAAGTGCTTTTTATGGTTAAAAGCATTCAGGTCTAGGTGGTCGTTGTGTAAGATGTGAGTTTTGTAGATCTTGAATACTGAATTCGATTATTCTTTATAGAAAAACGTAAGTAAATAAACTTTGTGGGAAAAGAGAGGTTTTCAATAGTTTATTTGTTTATTTTACTAGACAAACACTCGTGTATTTTGAAAGTTTATCAAAATAATTCACATTTTCAAAATATCTTTAAAATAGTATATAAAATATGAATTTTTGTATTAAGTCTTTTTTTTAGTATTTTCTTCAGTTAGTATTCGAACCCTGGACAACTTCAACTCATTTGATCCTTTAGCTCAACCAAGTGAGTTGTTATAACCCAAACATCTCCAAATTTCTAAGAAACACCAACTCAAAAAGATATATGAAAAAACTATAATAATAATGATGGTTTGTTAAAATTAACTTTTACATCATAAATTTTTCCGAAACATTTAACTTCTTCATGAAACATGAACATTTGACGACTTGTTATACAAGCGAAGAATCATATGAAAATGGAATTAATTCTCCCAAACAAAAGGGGGATAGTTCAAATGTGCACAAATGGTTTAAGAGGTGTACATGTAAGACCATTTGTTGTTATTATTATTATTATTATTATTATTATTATTATTAGATCATAAAGTTCTGTCAAATGCAATGGTATACATCTATAGCAAATGTACTCCATCTTCTCCTTTCCCCAACCCTCTCCCTCTCCATCCACGAACCATATTCACTTCCTTGCATCTGAGACGGCCATGAGCCACATAAAGAAACAAGTCGCGAAAGGTGAGGGTTCCATCTTGGTTATTTGTATTCAAACACTCTCAAACAATATTCAAAACACCGTCATTCCACATACCGACGTACCTAAAATGCAAAGCTCATTTCAATTCCTTTCATGACCAACCAATATCTACATTTCAAATCCGACATTCATCTAAATAGTGCCGGGGACAGATTCAATCAAGGACTCTGTAATTGCCACAAAAGGTTATTTCACCATTAAAACCTCATAAAAATCCAAGGCAATTGATACAAAAAAACTCAATATTCAAACACCATGATGTTGCATATGATTTGAAATTGTGAACTCATCCTGATAGCTAAAAAGCTACAACAATACAATGGAAGTTAAGATACATCACAGATAATCACTTATACCTCCAATTATGAATATATTAAAACAGTGCCCGTAATCATAATCAATGCTTTAGAATACAAGTAACAAACACTAACAGGAGACTAGAGAGTAATGTGACACGGGTCAGAGAAACCACGCAATCACACAAAGATACATCTCAAAATATGAGTCAACTGATCTTCATTTGTCAGCAGAGAATCAAATCCGGAGTTATATAAAAAAGAATCACAGAGAAAATGAGCTAGACTCAGCCTCAAGATATTTGCAAATCCTCTCCATAACATCTCTACTCTTAGCACTATTCTGAAGAAACCTATCAGCACACCTCTGCTCAACTTTCTCCGCCATAGAAGCCAAAGCAGACAACGGCTTAATCCGAATCCTCGTCTCCTGCTGACAAACAGTCCATCCATTCGGATTATCTGGATGAGGATCATACCTAGTCTTCTCTTCAACTTCAATAAACTTCTCCATACTAATATTCCGATAACAAATCTGCATCGAACGCAATTTTGCATCCACAACAGTTGATTCAACACAATGACAAATATCTTCACCGATAATTCTCCGTACCAGCCACGGACAACGAACAGTTATAGCGCGCGTTGCGTATAGCTTCCCAGAGGATGAATCAAGGCTTGTGTTCAATGTATTGCAATCTAGAATGTGTGGTAAAACGCGTTTGTTTTCGGCGTCGGTGAATTTTCGCCATGATGCCGAGGTTACTCGTTCCCATGGATGGTTATATACGTGTTCTTGTTTGTATGATTTCACCATTAAGCTGTGAAATCGATTAACCTAATGAAAATTTGATTTGATCAAGCTAATGAAAGATAATTTCTTCAATTAGTGACAGATTAAAAAGACGATTAGATCGGATTGTGCAGAATGATATAACATAATAATTAGATTAAGGAATAAGAGCGTACCGAAAGTGAGGATTAAGAGGCGGTGGAAGAAAGGGTAAAATTGGAATTGATCAGATGGCGGAGAGTGTGGAGGTGCTGGCCCTGACACGAGGAGTGAGGCTGCTTCGCGTGCTATTTTGCAATGGTTTGTTTGGTTGAGACAAGAAAAGTGAAAGTCAACATCTATACCTGGAGGTGTTCATGTGTACGGGTCAACTGTCAACCCAGTTGCACAAACGACCCAAACCGGCATTTTAACTCAAACTCAATTATGTTTGGGTTCAATCCTAATCAACTCATTCAAATTTAAGATTGTTGTTAAAATTATTCACATTCTCCACAAAAAAAAAAATATAAGGAGTTTCAATCCGATCAGAGTTTAAAAAAAGTAAAATTAATTGCGAGTTATCTCCCGATCAATTGAGAAATTTGAAGAGTTTATTGAACAACAATCCATATCTAAAAGCAATGCGGTTGAAACTCGTAAAGACAAATATCTCATTCAATATTACTTTTATATTTTATTTTTTCTTATAAATTGTCTAGCACACTCTTTTTCACGAGTTTATATTTTTTTTATTACGTGTATAGTTTTTTTTTTTTTTTGGTAAAAAATGAAACCAAAATCTAATTTGAGATACCTTGTTCCTTTATTTAAGGTGAGAGATATCTTCACCTTTTAACTTTTGTTTTAGAAAGTAGGGCAAATACCTCTCACGATCTTTAAGTTAGATGTTTATAATAAGTTAGTTTTTTAAGTTTATTTTGTTACAAATTGATCTTTAAGTCTTTTTTGTACAAATTGATGTTTTAAGTCTTAGAATATTTACATTGTTCCCCATTTTTCAACCAACTTCGTTAAAATGCGTTTATGAATCATTTAACATTGAGATGGTGGTCGAAAAATGCTTATGACATCAAACATGATTACTCACTCATATTTTCCTCTTCTTGTTTTTGAATTCAAACCTAAGTTTATAGATAAATATTCCAATAACTATATCATAAATCAAGTAATCGATCAATTTTGTTTTAAATCAAGACCAAATAATACACCTACGAACCTTAGTTTTGAGAACAGTGAATTTCGACATACCAACTTAACATATCATGGTGCAAATATTTTCCGACTTAGTGTTGAAAATACGAAATGAACGTTCAACCCAATCCATGACACTTGATTGGTTTGGATAATGGGTTTAGTAAAATTCGATCGATATAACCCATGAACACACTACAATATCTCTTTTAAAGTTATTTTGCATACAAAACAGTTTTATTAATAAAAAAAATTAAATAAATTTTATGTTTCATTAGTCTATTATTTTTGGTTTTGACTTTCCTATTCCTATTGAAAGGGGTTCTAATATTCCGTGATTCAGTCGAGAGGTAAGTAAAGCCCGACATCAAGAATCAAACTTAGGTTCACTCGAACGGTTCGTCTTAAAAGGAGTTCATTAACCACCTACGTCCAATTTTTTGTTTTTATTTGTCATTTTACTACTTCTTAAGTGAAAAATACTTGGGACATATTGACAAAAAGGTAGTTGCCACAATCTTAAAATTTTAAAAATGACAGATAAATAAAAATAAATTTTTCCTAAAAAGTTGATAAATAAAAAGAATGAAAGGAGTAGTTGTTTTACAGCCGAGAAACTCAAAGAAAAGAAAGATTGACAAAAATTATTCTATTGTTTGAATAAAAAATATACTGGCAAAAATTTAATGAAAATAAATAAAATTTCTAGTCATAATACAATATTAATTTTCAAAAAGACAATAAATTTCAAATACTTTGTTCTTTAAATTAAATTAAAAATAAATAGGTATTTCTCTTGTATTAATTTTTTTAGTGTGAACTGATTATCTTTTGCGTTCAATCACATAAACAAATCTTTTAAGTTGGATAGAGCCGCAATAGATGACAAAACTCTCTCAAAAGATTTAACATTATTAGATTTCTATGACTAAATTCAAACCAACGATTTCTCGTTAAGCTGTCAGAGATCTTTTGCCATCTCATCTAAATGTTCTAGAGTAACAGTTGCATTAGTTTAATTTGTCTTCTACAAAAAAAATTAATTAGACTTTCATCGATATGAAACGAGAAAATTAAACAGTAAGTGTGTACATGCAAAACTTGAGTACACAAACTCGTAGTTGCACACCCATATGAGCCATGGCCTTATATTGCAAGACTGGCCAATATTGTTTGGAGTGTTAATTCAACATACATTACTCAGTACTTCAACCCAAGTCAAGCAAAACCGTGAAGAAGGTCATTTAGCAAACTAATTGTACATAAAATAGAGTATGATCAGTACTAGACATTAGACATTTGTCCACAGAAAATAAAACTAGTCAACAGTCAACTCCTAATTCTTTTTTTAATTCAGTTTGTGACAATGTAGCAGAACAAAAAAATGATGAAAAGAACAAGAAATTAAATTGTATTGCACCACTTTGGTTAATTAACTTCTTCATTAAAGAACTCTTCACTTCTTCAAGTTAATTTAGTCTAATGATCATTCCACATTGTAAGAACACCAGCATTTGAAGCATCTGCACCCGACCAACCTCCATAATCTCCGGAAGGCATGTCATAATCAACCTTAACATATGCAACTTCCTCCGCTGCATGTTCACCAACAACATTGTTATTCCCACAATTCATATTCCCAATATACCCTCCACCACCATTATTCTCTATCACACCCATGTTCATCAAACCCGGGTTATTCTGAACGAAATTACCATCGTAGTTGTAGAATCCTCCACTTTGTTGTTGTTGTAACTGAAGCTGAGTTTGTATATAACTCTGATCAAACGACGTTGTATCTTGAGTACTACTATCATATAGGTTTTGTAATTGTGCATGTTGTTCAAACTGCATTAAAGGGTATCCTTGTAATTGTATCCTACTTGAGTTTGAGGATATTCCATATTGAAAAGTTGAGCCTGCAAGTGCTATCATCTCTTGTTCCCTTTTTCTAGAAGATTCTAGAGCTTGTGCTTCTTTTAATCTTTTTGCAGCACCTCCTCCTATTGGGAGAGTGTTACTTTCAAGAATCGCTTTCACGTCGTAACGATTCATGTCAAAGTTTGTTACTGCGTTTAATCCTCTGAACTTGATTGCAGCTATGTCATATGCTTCTGCAGCCTCCTCCTCAGTACCTATAAAAGAATATTCCAACATTAATTTTTATTTCATATTAAGCTATCATTTTTTTTCTAAGATAATCTATTATTTGTTGTGCATGCATGGAGGATTTTTGTTCATTTATAATTGTCATTTTCAAATTTTAAAGTTGTATTAGATGTTGTTTTTTCAAAATTATCCTTGCCTGTCTATTATAGAGAGAAATAAATGAGCTAATATGGTAAATAATGAAGAGTCAATATAGGAAATAGATGAAATTGTTTGTGAAAATATCAAAATTTAATAGATTTATTGATATATGTAAACAATCAAAGTGACAGTAAAAAAAAAGAAAAAAGAACAAGAGTTAGTTTTCAGTTCACCAAAAGTTCCTAAGTAAAGATCTTTGTTTCCTGCAACTCGGCCAATTCTTGCTTGCCATCTTCCATGCTGGTGATGCCTAAAAGAATGATGAATATATACTAAGAAATTAATGAAGAAAAATAGAGTATTTTAATTTAGGAGAAGAAATTAAAGCTTAATTTCACTAAAAGTAGGCCTATTTGATTTAGTACCTTGTGACTCCGCGATACATTGATGCACCCCTTGAAAATCCACTGCTCTTTCTGCAATTTATGAACAGATTGATGAAAATTTATTTTTTTTGAGGGGAAGATTGATGAAATTTATTGAACCACTTCATTTTAAAAAAGAAATAAATGAAAACTGAATATCTCGTTGCTAAAAAAAAGTATAAAATGAAATTAATTACCTTCTTATGGCGGCAACAAATTCTAGTCTTGTCATGTGCTTCATATCTTCTACTTCCTTCTCATAGTTACTGATCTGAAAAACAATTAATTAAATTAACATTAGGTGGTTTAATTTGAATCTGATCCAAGAACCAACTAATGGGAGGAGATCAATCTCACCGTCTATTCGTGCTAATTAACAACGTGAAACTTACGGGAAAGTTTGTAGTGGTAGATGTTCCCCAGTATTTTAGTGCTGCTAAATCATAAGCTCTTGCTGCTTTCTCTTCTTTGTCATACCCACCTATATATAGCATACAAATTTATATTTAAACGAATATATTGAACATAAATATTCTGGCAAAACCAAAACAAAACAAAAAATTAAGAGGAAGTGGAAATAATTTGTAACAAAAATCACACTTACCTAAATAAACTGATGACGAAAATAAGAAGCAAAAGCCAAGATCAAGAAAAATGAAAATGTGTTAGTCAATATTATTTTTTCAAAACTAAATAAAAAGAAAATTAAGGGAAAAACCCTTAGTATAAACATTAAGTGGTTTGATGTTAATTTATTATTACCTTGACGACCTTTTCTTGATTGTCCTTCCCTTCTACAGGTATTATCCCAAAGGTGAGCTTCATACCTTCCGGTCCATCTATGTCTATAGAGATTTTGAATTTGAAGCATAAAAGCAAATTAAAATAAATCACAACATTGATGTATGTCAAATCAAGGGTTAGGGTTCACAATACTAGCATGAGTGTATACAAGACATGCAATAAATTGAAAGAATATATTAATATATTTTCAAACCTTGTTACACCACGATATATTGATGTTCTTTGGCCAAAGGTATCCAAAGCTCTTCTAGGTGTTGCAGCTGCTTCGACGATATTATTATCACCACTAGTTTCACATGTGGAATCCTTAGTAGTACCACTTCCCATTGATAATGTCAATGACTGCAGATTATTGTTTGCATTTTCTTCATATTGATCATAGTTGTTGCTAGAAGTTGCTGAGTTATTTTGTACTGGCGGCATGAACAAGTAATTATCTAAAGAATGATGATTTGAGTTATTCATTTCATTAAAGGCTGCAAGATCTGACTCATTTTCAGTACTCTTGCTGCTCACACCAAGAAAATCTGCAACCTTTGGAACTTCGTTTGAGTTGTGACTACTATTCATCAAGTTCCAATCTGTTCAATTATCAATAAAATAATCAACAAAAGATAGCTTATGTTTATATATGTGGCAGCTTGAATTAGATATATGTTAAAGTATGACTCATATATACAAGACACTAAAGAAGGCTCATAGTAGTAGTGCTATATATATTGTTTGTAACATTGAAACTCTAATTCATCATAGTAATACAAACAAAACTATATATGCTCTATAGTCACAGAGGTAGACACCATTGGCCGAACTGCGTTAACAAAGATCGTGTATTCATTGTCTTTTATTTTCGTTTCTTATAATCTTCTGTTACCGGTTGCTGTTCTAACAATATCCAAATTCAGAAAGAGACAAAATGAGAAATAAAAGAGTTTGATTAAATTACCATGATTTTGGAAAGGGGTTTCCAACATGTTGTAATTGATTAATGTCCCAAGAGAAAAGTGATGATGATGAGATTGAGTTGGTTGAAGATGAGGTGGTAATGAAGGATGATGAGTTGGAGAAAGTGGAAATGAAAGCCAGTTATTTGAGCCCATATTCAGTACAAATTAAGCACAACCTGCATCTAAAATATAGGATGAGAAGAGATACTTATGAAGTAAAAAGTTTACTATATTCTTTTTGAGGAAAATGGGGTGTGGAAATGAAATTGAAAGTAGTGAAAAAGAGTGATATAGTTATAGGTTTACCAAGGATACTGGCTAGGGTTTAAAGCTCTTGGTATCTCTCTCCAAACCTCTTTAAGTAGCAGAAGATAAAGGGGAATTAGGGAGAATAGAGGTTGAAAAAGAAAAAGAAAATATTAGAGGAAGGGACATAATATTTAAAGTGCACCTTACCTTGCTTCCAATTAAATTAAATGAAATATTCAAATGAGCTGTTTATGTCTCATCTAACCCCTATTGTGAAGGTTTAGTTTTTAATTCTATCAGTTTCCAACACAAACAAAGAAACAAAGATATAATCTGCCTACAATGATTATTAAAATAATGTTATTTATCTAAGATGAGGACACGAGTGTTATAGTGAAACTACGACTTCAACTCTTTCAAAAGACAAACCCAACCATTCCAAATGGAAAAATCCAATCCAAGACTATAGTATTACTTTTCTCTGTCTACCCACTTGAGGTTATTGGAACTCTCCTCCTCGTTATGTGATATTAATGACTACCCAAAGCCCAGCATTCCCACACTCTTCAAATCATCTCTTAAGACTAAGTCTCAAAGCGTAGTAAATTGTTTATTACACTACCGACCCATCTCAAAGATCATACTAATAAGTATCATTGATCCTAAAGACACTTCTTAAACATACATAAAAACAAATTTTGTGTTAAAATCGGCTTGATTTGGGCTAAAAAAATAAGGAGTTTGAGATCATGAATTCAAACACAATAAAAAAAAGTAAATATTAATCTACCAGTTAATATAGAAAAATGTTAACAAGTGTCTTTAAATATATAAAATTAATTTGATTTTTTTTGAAAGAAAATTAACTTAATTATTAGGTAGTGGAGTCACAAAATTTTGTATCTCATACCTAGATAATATATATATAAATCAAATCCAAGGACTAGACCAACCCCATTATCCATTAACGGAGGGCCTAAGTGAAGTTAGAGACAAACTCTCTATAGACTAACCAACACATGAATTGATGATCCATGCGGGTTGAACTTAATACCTAATGAGAAGCAAACTTTTAGGTTTCAAGCATTCACTGAAGCCGAGGTTTTGCATAATATACTACTAACAATAATAAATTGGAGGGATTAGTAACCAACACTTTTTTTTTTTGAAATAGTAGTAACCAACACTTACAGACAGAAAAATGTGATTGCAATATTTAAAAATAAATAAATCTAGTAGATTCAAAATACTATTATCTTGTTACAAAAAAAAAATACTACTATCTTAGTTTGGTCACTCTCACTAGGTTTATTTTTCATTTTTTGCCATAATCACAAGTAACGTACAAATTTGATAAAAATATAAAAAAAAAAATCTAGTTTTTTTTGCCATTATCACAAGTAACGTACAAATTTTAAAAAAATAATAATGTGACAATTTAAACATCCAATTGCCTCATTTAAGAAAAACCACAAATAGGTATAGATACATACATGGACCCATACATACATTTGCTATAGGGAACCCAATTTGTGGATCCCCGAGTCTTGCATGTGTCAAAGATGCATGTGTACGGACATGAAATTTTATATTGAAAAATTCGACATAGTAAATATTAAACATACCAAAAGAAAGAGTAAGAATTACTCTTGTTCAAAATATAACACTAAGCTGTGTTCCATATTACTCCAAATAATATTAATTTATTAACATGATTCAATTAAATTGTAGTTAAGAAATATAATTTGAAGGATTTCGTTCGTTCCCCCAAGTAGAAATCTGTTGACCAAATACTTGGATTCTGTTCCAGTCAAAAGGCCACTAGCTAGCTATAGTTGGAAAAAAATTACTGTTTAAATTAAAAATAACTATAGTTGTATTAAAGAATGACTCGTCAGGTTCATGTCTCATACACACGTTAAAACTTAAATAGAACTAAATATTATGTACTATGCTTTCTTAAAGGTTCAACCTATGAGGTCCAAATCTAGGATGTCCAAATTTGAAGATCTTGTTACACGCAGTGTTACCAGTTCAAAGATTTCTGACCAAATCCATCTTCATCTGAATATGTCCCAATGAAATGATTACAGAACATGGCACAAAACTCATATTTTATGGAATGTCTAAGCTTGGTTTCTTAAGCTATTGTTCAATAATTTAAGGAATGTTCAACTATAGTAGATGTAGTGGGACAAGGCTTCAACCTAGGCTTGGATCCCGTAACATATACCGCAATTACAGCACAAATCCACTAAATGAAACTATTCTGAATCCAAAAATAAAAAAGTCTTGAATTAATTGGTGATAAATATGGAGGATGTGGACTAATTATCAAGTGCCTTTAGCATTTCTTATATACTTGAATATCTGAATTGAGTGTGAGTTCAAGCTATATAGCACACATACGAAAATAGACATCAGATACAACACAGGCACTGATACATCGATACCGCTAATTATTTGAGAAAATCACACAATTTAGTGTAATTATATGTGTTCGTATCGGGTCAGGATCAAACACGACATGTGTCTGACACGGAAACACGTATAAATCCGATAAGTGTTCATGATTCATTGGTTCAAAGAAATCGAGACAACTTAAACGTGTAACTCTTACCAAATGAACATATTGTAATTTTGTCAAAATCACTATCGATTTAAACATTATTGATACTCTCATGAGATGAATCGATCACACATTTATATCATGCATGAATACATCCTACAATTTTAAAATATTTCGGTGATGATTCCATTTGAATACTCCCTCCGTCCCATAATACTTGACACAGTTGACCTTATTACGCATGTCAATGCATCATTTTGAGTTTAAATATATTGAATAAAATATTAGAAAAAATTATGAAAATTTGATATTTTGAAAATACCCATCGAGACAAATCTAACGACATCTTATATGATATTATTTATCTTTTTATATTAGTAGAAAAATATGGTCAAATAAATTAGATCAAAATTATACATTTTTAAATGGGTCATCTATTACGGGACGGAGAGAGTAGCAAGGGAGTAGCAGATACATTTTGTCAGCTTAACATATGCAATTTTCTAAACTTATACGTTTACCAGTTAGTCTGCAGAGAAGCCAGTGAATCATTGAAAGAACCTAGCTACAACAAAGTTGAGTCTGCCAGATATTTATAATTAAATCATCGCACACTTTGAGGCTAACCCATCCAAAATAGTGTAACTCATAAAATAGTGGTATACTATCTATATCTATATTCAATAATTAGTGAGTGGCACTGTCAGTGTAAACACTAAACAATTGAAAATATCTGACATTGTTGATGATGCACGTTTTCCGCCAAATTCTTTGACATAAACAAAACTCTAATTTGACCAAAATGCACCACAATAAGGGAGCAAAACCCCACTTTTCTCGCTTCATTCGATTCCACCTTTTAACTTATCTACCTCTTCATGAAAACTACTAGACAAGTATAAACTCCTACACAGTGAAACGAAAACTTAAAATCACCATCAATCTAAATCTACATAAGCAAATCATGATCATGATAAATGTGTATGTATAAGCTTGCATGAGTTTTTTTATAGAAGAAAAAAAATAGCATTAAATTGTTTTTGTATGTTATTATAAGTTGTTTTTATAAGCTATATTTAAGATGTTATCATAAATTCTCTCAAAGCAGTCGCATAACAATTAACCAGTAGATAAACTTAAATAATTCAATCTAAATTTTAAATAGTCATTGGTTCTTCATAGACTCAAAATTGTTTAGAGTTGTATAATTGATTTAGACTTATTTAAGTGATGTAATTCTTCTAACTTGAAGTTAAAAATTATAGTTTTGATGTCAAACATAGTTTTATACTTAAATTAATTATTCACTTCATTTTTACGTGAATATGCATTCAAACTTAGACTACTTTAAATTCAAATTAATTTTACACTAAACAATGATAGAAGAAATAATTTAATCAATTGAAGTCGTAAGGAGTATGAATAACACATGTTGATTTCCGCTTCTTCTTGGTCCTCTTTGAAGTTTTAAGCTCCTCTTTGTTTATCAAAATAAATGAAGAATGTCTTTTATAGAAAAATACACATAAAAATAGATAGAGGATCCTACGACTTAATTGGTCTTGCCACTATTAATTATGTTGAAAGATAATGTGAAAGAAATAGAAACAAAGTTACTTAATGAAGAAGTAGAAACAAGTAAAGCTTCAGTAACTTGCAGCACAAGTTACTAGTTTACATAGTTGTTAGATCTTGTAACTAACTTGATTAGTTGACAAAAAGTTAGTTACTATCTAGTGTAGTTTAGCATACAGTAGCTTATGATAGAGCTTCACTTTGTAAACACTATATAAGCTGTAATTCCTTCTATTACAAGCTAATGAAAATAATCATTCACTTTTCACATTTTACTCTTTTTCTTTCTCTTTTTTTCACCAAGTTCATCTTCTCAATATGGTATCATTGAGCCTTACGATCTAAACACGTTTCTTCCGCAAGCTTTTCAAGCTCCTCATCAATTAATATCGCCACGCAACAAAGATGTTGGTTCTTCTTCTACCTTTGAGGATCCTACAGATCATTCAAGTCCAATATTAATTTATGAGTAGACTTGGAAAATAAGATCATGTTTACTTTGGAAAAATAATTTATTTTTTAAAGTACAAGCTCATTATTTTAACTTGATGAGATAAAACTCTTGAAGTGAGTGTTATGATGGAGAAGATTAAGTGCTAACCAGAGAGATCACGTATTAGAAATATTTTAGCATTGGTACTCAATCTAAAATATTTTGGTACAAAATATTTAAATATTTTAGTATCAACCTAAAATACTAAGGTACTCAATCAAATTATTTTGGTAGTCAATCGAAAATATTTTGGTACTTAATCTTTAAAATATTTTAGTCCTCAATCTCAAATATTTTTGTACTCAGTCTAATATATGTGTTACTTGTCTCCCATGTTTTTGATGGATTAGTTGTGAATTCTTCATCAACACATCAATTTTTTTTTATTGAATTATTGAGAATTCTTTCGCTCTTATATGGAGTTTTCTCAGTCATTTTTAATTCGTATCATATTGTTATTAACTGATAAAAAAATAGTATTAGTGATAAAAATGCATGTAATAATTTTAGGTTTTTTTTGGTATTCAATCAAAAATATTTTGGTACTTAATCTTTAAAATATTTTAGTCTTCAATATTAAATATTTTTCTACTCGATCTAATTATATATCTAAAAATATTTTTGTACTTAATTTAAAATATTTTGGTACTCAATCTGAAATATTTTTGTAGTTGATCTAATATGCATGGTACTTGTCCCCCAAGTTTCTCATGGATTAGTTGTGAATGCTCCCTATAAATTAAGAGTTCACTTAGTTCATTCCACACATCAAAGAATTCTATTGAGTTATCGTGAATTATTTTGCTCTTATCTCTCTTTCTCTTGATGCATTATGAGCCACATTTCCCTTTTATTTTTTTTACCTTTAAAATTAAGAGTGTTCTTAAGACCATAGACTCTTTCTAAAGATGATTTCCCTTCAAAATCAAGAATGGTCTACGAAACTAGGTTGTTAACCCATAGACAAATGGGCAAAGATACAACATAGTGGCAGTGCAAAAGTATTTGAAATCCAAGTCCAAATATGGAAGCCATGGATACAATATAAGAATCGATGAAAGGGAAACTCAATATAAGATTGTTTTTATCTGCGGTGCTTGACGAGATATTGCAATCTCGCTCCTACATACTCCCGTGTGCAATGGGAAACTCAAAGCTACGTAGTTCTTTGTAAAAAAAAAGATTTGCGGGTTGGTTGTTTTTAGCGAATAATGCTTATGTCGCATTCCACTGATACATCAATGCTTGTATGCTCGCATTAGGAGGCTTATGCATGTGTATGTGTAAGAGGAATGGATAAAAACAATATCCGGTTAGAGAAAACAAGTTATTAACGAACAACGTTTATATCACATTCCGCTGATACAACAAAAGCTTGTGTGCTCGCATTAGGAGACTTAAACTTTGCATGTGTCGGAGGAATGGATAAAACATTATCCATTCTTCCGTAAAAAAGGAATTTAAGTGTGTTTGATTGATTTTAAAGTTTTTTAGAATGAGGATGATCCCAAGATCACGAGCCATACGTCAGGGATAGGAACCATCCATGGTGTGAAAAGTCATATGTCAGATCAACCCTTTTTCATTCTTTTTGTTATAAAAATATCTTAAATTAATAGTGAGGATAATCCCAAGATCACGAGTCATACATCAGGGACAAGAATTATCCAGGTGTGAAAAGCCATACGTCAGATCAACCCTTTTTCACTATGTTTATTATAAAAGTATCATTTGTGTTTAACTAGACAATCCAAAAATGAAAAGAAAAGTGAAGGGGTAGAAGACAAGAGAATGCAATATGAATATGAAAATGAATGAGAATGCACTAAATACACAAGTAAGTAAATATGCATGCAAGACTTGGAATAAATAAAAAATGAACAAATAAACAATGCATGGATGGAGCAAATGAATAAATAAATAGATGAGCGTTAAAATAAACATCTTAAGAGACGAGCGTGGAATAACAACTAAATAGAAAGTAAGAATAAACTCAAAATAAATTAAGCAAAGGACTTAAAGAAAATAAGCAATTAACGTAAAAATAGGTGCTCTAAGAAGAACACCTTTGTTAGTGCAAAGATTTGACTCAATAAGCTTAAATAAGCTATTGTTCAAATAATCACTTATTTGAATAAACTAAACAACAATTAAAGTAAAAAATGGCTTATAAAAATAAGGCAACAATTTAGAATAGAAGATCTGAAAAGATCATTAACGTTAGTGTAAATATTTGACTCAATAAGCTTAAAGAAGCTATTGTTCAAATAATCACTTAATTACATAAGCTAAAAAGCAATTAAATAAATTGAAAATGAGTTATAAAAATAAGCCAGCAATTTAAAATAGGTGATCTGAAAAGATCACCTTTGTTAGTGCAAAATTTGACTCAAAAGCTTAAATAAGCACTTATTTGAATAAAAAGAACTTATAATAATAAACAATTATTTTAAAAAAACGTTCTAAAAAGAAGCAATTATTTAAATAAAGTATTATGAAAAGAACATTTTTAGAGTGCATGAAGTTTGACTCAAGAGCTTAAATAAGCACTTGATCAAATAAGCACTTATTTAAAAAAAACAATTAAAATAAAGTCACGGAGGGGGGTTTAGATCTGAAAAGAGGTGGGCAAATAACACCAACAGATCGAAAACCAAAGCCCAAGGCCCTTCCCCTTCAATAAAAAATACAGCAATAAGCATAAAGGTCAAAGGAGTGGGGTTCGCGGTCAAAGGGAGAGAAAAAGGTCAACTCCTTCTTCGTTATAACCAAAACGCTGCAACACACACCATCGTTAACAACTTCCTTCAAAAACTCATTCGGGCCTCAAAAATTACAAATGAATATACCATCTTGCTAGATTTTTCGCACTGATCATGAATCTATGCTTAGATTTCACAATGGAAGCTTATACAGAGAAAAACGTAAACAACAACTTCAAATAAAAAAAAATCAAAAACATAAACACAACGTTTTAAGCAAATCTAAACAATGGAAAAATTTCACAACACTTCCAGTAACATAAATACACCGGAACCCACCTTGTTTGAGCCCTGAATTGGTCTAACTAATTCCAACTTTTTCTTAGCAATAGTGAGTTTAGGATTCAAGGTTCTTGGTCGTTTTTGAGTGTTTTTTTTTATCTTTTGAGAATGTATGGAGGCTTTGGATTGAAGAAAAATGAAGGTTTATGGTTATTTAAGGATTTTTTTGGTTTTTTTTATTAAGAAAATGGTGATTTTTCTCTCTCTCCATTTCGGTTTCTTCTTCATCTGAGCTCATGAGGTATTTATAGAGGAGTGACTTGGTGATCAAGTGTGGAAAATTATGGCAAGGGTGTTTGAAGAAAGGGCAATTTGAAATTTTTACAAAAATGAGATTTTTTGTGGATTTGTTTCTTTTTTGTCATGCCTTTAGTCATCGGTGATGATGTGTACGAAAATGATGAGCTGTAGTGTGTGAGGATGGTTCTAGATGCTCAAATTATGGTGAAAGAATCAAATGGGAGTGAAATGTGCATCTGAAATGAATTTGTCAAAGTTGGTATTTTTGGATTTAATTTGAATTTTGTGCTATTGGAAGCACAATTGGTGCAAAGTTATGATTTTTTGTGATTGGAAATGAAATAAAAATGAAATAAATCAAAGTTGGCGTGGTGGAATTGAGTTTTCTTGCATCGTAAGAAACAACATAAAACATGGATAAAAATTAAATAATAATGTGCATGAAAATGAGAAATTTTTTAAGTTAACTTGTAATACAAGTAGCTAATGTAACATCCTACTTCTATTAAAGCGATAAACACGCGAACATTTATTCAAGAAATAGACATTACGTTCTCCAAAAGATCTCAAAAGATACATAATAGAAATTTCTCAAAAACTTCGCAGCAGACAAATAGCATACATCACCAAGTAGACATAATATAAATATCAGATACAACATCTAATAAACTCCAAGTATCCACATATGAATAAGGTCTCAACAGCATAATCAATCCAAAATAAAAGTACAGACCGACAACCTACATCAGAGCCTATACTAAGACTCCAAACAGATAAACAGAGGAAGCTCCCGCTATCCTCAAGCAACTCACCAAGCAAGCTAAAAGATCAATCCTGCACGCCGTCTACCCATTCATACAAATAGGTAGGCGGTTAACACAATGACCACTGGGGGTTAGCTTCACATCAATCATAGTCAAACATAAGCAATTGAAAAGATATTCATTGGGTTAAACTTCAAATAATTAGACAAGAGATAATTCGACTTCACATTATTCATCAATACAAAAAAGTTCACAACATCACCATTATGCAATTCACCAATCACATCAAAATCACCAATCACATCTAAAGAAAAACATGTTTCGGAAAAATCGACGATCTTGGACGTTTTTCAAAAGTTTAGTTCAATGTCATAAAATCAAGCTAAATCTCATTCATAAGATGTTCCAGTAGGTTAAAGAGTAAAAATAGTAATCAAACATGTTGAAAGAAACATTTTAGAAAGCTCAAAACAGCCCCTGAACGCCTGGAACGCAAAGCAAAGGGTGCTGTAATATGGCTCGCTCGCTTAAGCGAAGAACTGCTCGCTTAAGCGACCGACTTACAGTGGTTGTTTGCTTACAACTCGCTTAAGCGAACAGTCATCTGTTCTGCAAAAAAAAATTACGGGTTTAAACCATTTTTTACCCCAAAACCCAAATTTTGATCCCCCAACATCCAAATTCGTTCCCAAAGGTTGTTTACAGGTTTATGTACACAAAAAGGCTTTCAAAAACACATCAACTTGAAATCAAATATCATTTCAACACAGTTAATCAATTCAAACTATTTTCACAAAAACCCTCAACAACAACTCAATTCACTCCACAAATCCATAATTATGAACACCCATAGCATGAATCATCAACCACAACATTTCTTAACAACAACAACATCAATTAACCATGAATCCATCAATAATCCATCAACAACAATATCATTCTTCATCAATTTTGAGCAAAACACAAAGTATACATACATATAGATCTTGAGCATGTAGTTTCAACATTAACAACTTAATTATCATCAAATTCACATACCCAAACATTGCATCAACATAAGAGCACGAATTTCACCAATTAAATTCACAATTAATCACTTTTGAATTGATGTAGAAAAGAGATTATACTAAAAGATTATGAGAGAATACTAACCCCCTTACCTCAATGGAATATAAACTTAGCTTAGACTTCACTTTACCTCCACCTCTTTAATCTCTCCTCTCCTCTTCTTCTCCCAAGTTTCTTCTCTCTAACCCTTGTTCTTGCTCTTTCTCTATCTACCTCTCTCAAAAGTTTTGTGAAAATGAATAAATAAGTCTATGTGACCTAATTTCCTCAAAGGCTATAGTTTATATAGGCTCTACACAATTGGGCTCAACCCTCAAATGTCTTAATTGGGTCAAGTGCTCATTAACTAATTCACAAAGTTTCTACTCTCTTACGGATAAAAATAACGGATAGTTACCGGTCCTTAATTAATTATCCCGCTTTACTAGCTACTTGTTAAAATAATGATTCCCACTTAAAACACAAAAACTAATTCTCGTAACCAAAAGACTATTTTACCCTTGTTCACAAAATGCCCCTAAGTTTAAAATGACTAAAATACCCTCTGTAAGCCAAAATCCACTAATCCCGAAATAAAATACGCACAGAGACAATTAATCACATACAAGCACACATAATAAATAATAAAATCAATCTAACGAAAATCGGGCTGTTGCAGCTAATGTGGGAATGATGCTCATGGAAATGCATTTGATGCAAAAAATAGGTTTATTGACTTTTTTGTGAAAGGTTAACTTTTGGTCATATGTTGACTTTTTAGGTCATGTTGACTTTAGTCAAAGGCTGACTTTTTTTGAAAAAATTTATAAAACAAAAATAAAGAATGAAATTTTTTGCTTAGGGCAAAATTGGGTATGACAATGACCACAAGCAAGGGCGGATCTGTGTGAGGCTGAGTGTGGCTATTGCCACACCAGCCTAACCCATACTTTTTTTCGAAACATGACATGACATAGCTCTTAACTTTTGTGTTTTTTTGATAATTTTTTCATGATAATATAAACAACATACATAAATAAATTTACTTGTAAAAATAAACTCAATGAGAATCAAACTTTTGAACTCCAAACACAATGACTTGATTATCTTCCACTAAGCTATAATGCTTGCTATGTTATTTTTTTGCAACTTTGATATATATATATATATATATGTGTGTGTGTGTGCGCGCGCGCGCGCGCTCTCTAAAATATATAAATATACATTAAGATTTTGCAGCTTAAGTTGTGCATTATCTATAAATGATTGACGATTTGTTATAATTAATACATATGTTGTTATTTTTGTAATCTATTTCGCCAAATTTTTAGTCTTACTTCCTTAAAAAAAATAAAAATTAGCCCCACTAATAATTTAATTCCAGATCTGCCCCTGACCACAAGATTTTTTTTTTGACATTAGAATCATCCAATACAGTCCCCAAAATAGTGAAACATGCGATCATTATCCCAGATGCTCCTTTAAGGAACCATTGTGTCCTTGCACTCAGATTGTTTGACGGAAGCGTGTTATAGTGAAACGTTGTGTTACAATTAGCTTCATATCTGAGCACAAGTTCTTGACCTTCAACCCTTTTACGTTTAATATTTTATGTATACCCTGTTAAGTTTATATCATTGTAGTTTCTATGAAAAAATATATAATAATATGATTAGAATAGTTATTGACTTACTGTTATCCCCAATGCATTAAAGATACCATGGTTAATATTTGTATAAGAGCATCTTTCTCCCACGCCTTTATACTAATAATAATAATATGGGTTAATTGAGTTTTTAGTCTCTGTAGATATTCACAGTTTTATTTTTAGTCTCTATAAAATAAAATCACACTTTTTAGTCCCTGTGACATTTTCCTTAAACATTTTAGGACCAAAACTATTGATGAATTTTTTTTACAGGGATTAAAAGTGCTGATGGAAAAATTTATAGGGATTAAAAATACTGATGGAAAATTTTATACGGACTAAAAAGTGTGATTTTATTTTGTAGGGACTAAAAACAAAACTGTGAATATATACGGGGACTAAAAACTTAATCAACCCTAATAATAATAATGACCAGGATATATTTAATTTTCTCTTAAGGCTTTCATGACATTAGTAACTATTCTAACAATATCGTTATTTTATTCTAATAAACTAAATTGACATAAACTTAACATGGTTAACCATAGAAAAAAAAAATTAAACGTAACAGCATTGAATGCTAAGAACTTCTGCTAAGATATGAAGCTAATTGAAACATAACCTATATGCACTCGTATTTCTGAAAAATTATAAAAATGATATTTTGGCATTTTTGTAATTTGCAAAAATAAATGCACATAATTATTCATTTTTAGAATCTATTATCTTCTTGTTAGCAAATAAAATTAATTACACAAAATTTCAAAAAAAAAAAAGAAAAGAGTAATGACGCTTATTTTGAATCATTTTTTACATGCTAAATCTGAGTAAATGGAAGCAGTGATAATTGTTGGCCTAATTTCCAAATTCTACTTACATGTTCTTCCATTTGTGTGTCACCTTTTTCCTGATAAATGAACTTTGCTCATTTCACATTCATTTTTGTTCTCACACACATTGAAAACACCAAATACCTCACAACAATTAACCGATGTGCAAATGTTGTTGTGGAGCGAACGGGAGTAAACTGCCGCTTGAGATGTTTTGGTATTTTTGCTATGTGTGAAGAGCAAAAATAAAAGTGATAAGAGCAGCTTTCCTGATAAATGGGTTGCAAGAAAAGTCATACACTGTATGAAGCCCACAAAGTTGGCAAACCCCAAAGTTACACTCACGTTTGATAATGATTGCTATTTAGGCATCCAATGATTGCTCACAGACATTCACTGAACGACAGTTAATTGTCATTCGACATTCTTTAGATCGGTTAAGATACTTTTTAAATCAGTACACGCGATTTAAAAATTGTTGTCGTATAATAGTTAACCACAGTTAGGCTTTCATGGATGTCTAAAGAGCAATTGTCACATTGAATTGCAATCTTACGAAGCTAGTGACCCTTAGGAAATGTGCTGGCTCATCTTAGCGGTACAAAAAATATTGGACTATTTCTTATCCCAGTCTATAGTTTCTTGCGCTTTATTCAAAAATCATCTTTTTTTTCTTCTTCTTTTCGAATCTAAAATAGGGCTCGCGAGAATGTTGGAGGATAAGATAATAAATGACCATAAAAATACAAATTATAAGAAAAAATCAATGAAGAAATATATTTATAGTATATATTGTCTAATTAATTTGTTAGGACTGTCTACTTAATAATCGATTACTTCCTATAACCAAAAAATAATCAATTCCTTTCATAAATATTACTTTACTACCATGAGTAAGTTCTGATATAGCAAGAGCTAAAATTGGGGCCATAGGTAAGTTATGCCTAGAAAAAGGCCTAAAGAGGAATGTTTCACAAGTCTGAAACCAAGCATCTAAAAAATTAGTATTATTTTTGCTATGAGTATTCTGTTTTTTCAAATTACGCATGGCCAATGATGGACTTTTGGGAATGTTTATAACCAAGTTAATAATGAATAAAAGATGGACGATTGCACAATATCACTCTCGAAGTTGTTGACATTTCTAAAAAAAAATTGATCGAAAACTACAACCCTATCGGAAATTACACACAAAAAAGTGGATCAATAGTTATGATCCGATCGATAGAATAATTTGAGGATCTATTGAGCAACCATCTAAAAGATGATAGAAAGAGGAAACAAAAAAAAAAAGTTGGTAGAAAAGCTTTGCTATTTCCTTCTTAGTATAATTTCTTTTTCTATAATAATAAAACTTAGATCAGGGAATTCAAGGTCTTAGAGAATCATCAAACTAATGTTTACAATTAAACTTTTAAATTTGATCGATTGTGAAATTTCAAATTTAAACTCAAGTCAAAATACGTATGAGCCTGCAAGCCCGTTGCTACCTTTGAATGTTTCATCCTTATTCAAACAAAACCAATCAGTTGGAGGTTTTACCCACCAAATATTAGTGGTGGTTTTGGTTCTCATGATCATAGTGCAATCAACATGTTTAGCATAAATCACAAAATCACAAGGGTTGTTAACAAAAACAAAGAAGGTCATGGACTCGTTGGTTACGCCACCTCCACAACCTATAACAAGATGTAGCCCACATTTCAATCTAATTACTACTTGATTTGGTTTGATTGTGAAGTTGAAACATTTCATAGAGAAAATAACCAGTATCTTACCTTATCAAAAGTGGGTTACCCATTTCTCCTTTACTTCCACTCCACGTCCATATGGCTAGCTTTGTAGGAAAACTTACTCTTATTACTAGAAACAAATCATTTTGAAATATATTTTTTATAACAATAGAATACTCTTTGTCACTTCACGTTTTCATAATTATAGCAAAATAAAAAATAGAAGCATACGTTCATATATAGCCACATTGTGATCTTCAACCACATCGTGATGATAGCATGCATTTTTTGAGACATGAAATTTGTTTACGACATCAATACCCAAAATAATATTAATAAATTCTGTGAAAATAAAGATAGTAATAATAATTAAATCCCCAATGAGAAATAGCATATAAAAGAAGGAAAATTCTATGGAGGAAAGGAAACCTTCCACCATTTGCAGTGGTGTAACTGCAATTGGAACAACGAATTAAAACGGGTGCAATGGTTTATGTACGTAATTACGACTACTCATTTATGCATCATGATTCATGACATGAATGGAACTAAGACTTCCACGTGGATGCAACTATATATCATCAAATCAGTTGTATTTAGTGATACTAAAATTGTATTGTAACTAGTGTGTTAATCCGTATAATACACAGATGATAGACTATTATTTTTTAAACTCAAATTGTTTTTTTTTTATTTATTGAAGAAAATTATTTATCCCGTGAATTTTTAAATAAGTCAGTATTTTTTTTGCCACAATGATGACAAATATGTGTCACATGTTTTTTTTATGTTTATTAGTGATAAATATTTGTCTCGTTTTTACGTATGAATGAAAAATATATTTATGGATTTCAGATCGTCGTCGATGAAGCGCCGCAACGGTTGTCCTTTCAGAGTCTTGGTGAGTGTTGATTCTATTGTGGTCATTGATTTCGTTCAACGTCGTCGTTGTCTTATAAAGCTCCCATGTTGACGCGATTATGAGTTAGTCTCGATCTGTTTTTGCTATTTTTTTTTCATTTTTGTTTATTGGCGTTTATTTCGTTTTGTTCCGTGGAGATGAAGATGGGTGTTGACTTTGTTTCAACTTTGTAATTTTGTCTGAAAATCTTGAATCTAGTTTTCTGGATTGAAGATATGAGTTCTTTAGTTATAGCGTTGTTCTGTTGGATGCATATCTCGGTTCAACATGACTTGTTTTATCCTGATGTTGCTCGATAGGCTAGGTGTGTAGATGTTCTGTGTTGGCGGTAGTAATCGTTCATCATACTTAAAAGATTTTATCCATCGCGGTTGCTTCTTGCATCATTGGTGGATAGTGATAGATTTATGTCGTTTGTTCATCCCTTGATCTGGACTGCGACTGAAGTTTCAAGATCACTGCGACTTTGTGAATTTGGTTCGTAGTTGGTTGCTTTGACTCGAAAGGGCGTTTATGGCATGCTGATACTTTGAAGATAGATGTTGGAACTTGGTTCATTTCTGTGTTGGCAGACGATCCATACATCTGTTTAAATGCTAAGAATATTCCTTATGCGTTTTTTGCAATTCGGTTTCGTGCCCCTGCGTGGGATCGTTGGATTGTCCGTGGTAGTGGTTGTTTAAGACCGTTCTCTTTTATTACCATTTTTGTACGGAATAGTTGGGTTTTGCTTTTGTGGTTTACTGAGTCAGGTCCTTGCCCCCAAACCGCAGTCTTGTATTTTCTTCTCTTGATAAAAACTTGTCCCATATTTTTTTCATTTTTTATTGATTACAAACATATAGTTTTATTGAAAAATAATAGTCTCTCGTTTTTTTCCAAAGATATTTATTATTATTGAAAAATGTTTTCCCTCTATGTTTTTTTTTCATATTTATTAGTGATAAAATTTATCTCGTATTTTTTTTATATACACCCGTATTTTTCTATTCGTTAATGAAAACTATATGTCATGTGTTTTTGTACCAATGATGAATATTTGTGTTATGTTTTTCATTTTTAACCTCATTATTATCAATTAATACGGTAAATATATTTTCTTTTCAATGATCCTTTTCATGATTGAGGATCAATGTAAATGAGGTAGTGCATGACATATGTGAATAATCAATTTTTTTTAGAGGGTGAATAATTAATATTATACGGTGTCACATGTACTTCTCATATTGTTTTTGTTTGTACATTATTTTAATCTTTTGTTGGTAAAACCATTTCAATTTTAGGTTTTTATTTTGACAAAAAAAATTCATATGTAAGAAGCAATGTAGTCATTAGAGATTGTGATTTTTCAATCAATGCATAATATATCTTATAAATAAATAGATATTATATCATAAATTAAAAAACCTCTATTTTTTCAGATTTAATAAATTATAATTTTAGTTTTTTAATTTTGAAATTATGTCATTTTATATAATTATTTATTTATTTAGATTATTTTTCAAAATTTTGTTGTTGAAGATTTTTATTTGATTGTTGGTTATACTTTGTTACTTTAGTATGTCATAAATGGTGTCATTAAAATAAAAGTTTGTCCTTCTTTCCAAAAAAAAAAAAAGGTTTGTCTTAAATGGTGTGATTGGATTATGAATTTTATGATTCAATCTAATATTGCCACATGTAACTTTTCCTTTGAATTTGATTTTGATTTTTTTTTTGACAATTGTTTATTTTGAAGATTCTCAAATGTATGTTCAATGACACATGTTAAAAAATTCATTACAAAATATACGCATCAAAAGTCGTATATTCAACTTCTTAAAAATTAAAATGTTATGTTTTTTGATACATAGTTTTTTTTTTATTCCTTAACATGTGCCCTTAGGACACAAGTTACATCCTAATAATTTTTATTGAATGAAGGCGCATTTTTACTCCCTCACAAAACACGTGGAGTCCACATTAGCACTAGACAATAAAAACGATATTTCCTTAATATTTTTGATCTGTATGTAGATTGGGTGGTGCTTGAATTGTCTTAGTGTCTTCAACTTATATTTAGGTTCCTATGTCAATTTTTTCTGGGGACAATTTGGTCTAAAAAGTTTAAAATTATTAAAAAATTACTTCATTTTATCACATTAGAAGTGATATGGTTTGAATAATAAGTGTTTATAACTAGGAGAAGTTATCAGTCATCATCTCATAAACCAATTTTGTGAATTATTATTAGACCCAACCACAAAATTTAAGATAATATATGATCTAAAATTATTTGTGGACAATAGAAGTAAGGTATAGAGAAAATGTAAAAGCATAATATCCTTAGAAATCCAGAGAGCATCTTAGCCATGTATGAGAAGAGGTTGTGATATATCTACTTTGGAATCAGATCCCAGTCCCACTGTAGGTTGAAGGCATATACAATATGATTAAGAGTATATATAACACGATTAAAAGTAAGTAATACGAATTGAACCACCAAAACAACTTTAGGTTGAAGGCATTATTCCTCTACTGCTCTCTCTATACCTTTTTGTACAGTCGGTAGGTAAATTATCAAGGATTTAGATCCAATGGAAGATCACCTAATTCTACCCAGGTCACGATTCCACGTTATATTTAATAATTTGTCAATTGAACAAATTTGAAGGATTTAAATAAATTAAAATAACTTGTTTTATACGTAAGGTTGTTTCATTTGTAAATATATATCTTTCTCCTCAAATTCACAGTTTCAACTATAACATTTGCAAACCAAAAGCAAATTTGTTGTTAGTGTTAAAGGAAGCATAATCATCGTGTCCACCACTTGTCTACCCTAGATTTATTTTAAATAACCACAGTCCAATTTATTTATTTCAACATTTTTATGTTTGCATAAAGCCCACACTTTTGACAATGAAGCCATTACTAATTAAGCATCCACCTAATGGATCGTCAATATGGCAATGGCTCCATGCATCTAGATTATTTAATTGACCGTTTCTTTTGTAGTGTTTAGCAAAGGGGTTTATGAGGTTTAGTTGTGTTTAATTTAAATTTAGTTGTGTTTAGTTAAAAGCCAACTATTATTCAAAGATTAAAATGACATATGATTTAGTATGAATTAATACAAGATCTCATACTAATAATAAAATAAACAAGTTTTAAATTTATATTTATATATGTTGTTAGGACTTGGTTTCAAAAAGAAATTGAAATCTAATATGGGTGTAAGCAATTTTCCAAAGAGGAAATGTAAAAAAAAAAAAAATCATTAAAATATGGTTCGATGAAGTTTTCAATTTTTGTTGATCGATCTATATATGTACTACTCTTTACGTCAATTTTTATAATTGTCATTTGTAATTTTCATATATATTAAAAAAAATTCTATAATGTATTTAACACGTGTATATTGTACATAAATGTACCTAAAATATCATTTTATATATGTATCGTTCCAATTTTATCGGATGTCTTCGAAGTTAACTTCAACTTCTCATCTTCAAATATTCTTATCGGTAATAATTAAAGATTAATTTTAAAAAATTAAATAATTTAAAAATGAATTTATGTTAAAAAAATGATATACGACCAATGAATTAACAAAATTAATTCGTACCTATAGTGACTTACGACTCAAGAACAACGAACATGTGAAATGTCACACAACATTTATTGCTTTGTCTTTCGTTGGCACTTGGCAACACTATTCATCTTCAACTTGTGTGGTTACCCGAGTTCATGACTAAGAAATTTAAAAGCAATATGCAATATTTTTTTGGTTTAGAAAATTTTGATGCTAACAAAAAATTATTAAAGGGTAAAGAGAACAAAATACCTATTTTACTAGTGGATTTCTATTTCAAAGAATCATATGAGTGCTAAGTAAAAGGAAGCCTATAAATGCAAAACATAATCAAGTAATTAAATTTGAAATTTCACAATAAAAAGTCAATATGACAATATGCAATGTAAATGGAGTAAGCACGGTGTCTCAATATTAAGCATTTTGAGAATTTAAAGTGGCATGATGAAATGATGAAGGGTGAGTGAAATGTCCTGTTTTATTAATACAAGAAAGAAGAGCAAATATATAAAAGAATGGATTAGTAAATGACAAGGTCACAAAAGGTCCCAACATCGAGTGTTATGCATAGAAAGTGCACGTTCACGTTCTACATGAATTATTGCTTCTTTTTTTTAATACATTTTGCCATTAAGAAATACAAACTTAGAAATATAGGGGTGCCCATGTGATTACCGTACGACCAATTCATTTTGTCATTTTGTTTGGCAAGTTGGCATTATTGTTAGATAAGTGTTTTTTATGGGTCTCACACGTGTGATTACATACATTCATAATATGGTTTCTCTTCTTGAAATCAACAACTGCTCCCCCTTTGTAAAAATGGCTATTATGTTATCTCAATACTTCTCTTAGATATTATTATAGTTGGGTATATTATATATAAGCAATAGTGTCAAATAATATTATATTTTTATTGTAAATTATATTTATCAAATAAAAATCTCTTCAAGTGCTTTTTCTTCTTCTTCGTGTCTTAGTTTTTAGACACATATTTTGTCAAAACAAAGTTAGAAGTCATGACTAATCAAATGAATATTTGTACTCGAGTTAGGTAAAATAATATTAATCCTTTGATTCATGTACTATAAGTATCGTGTATATGTGAGATAGGTAACTAACTACAATTATTTAGTCAACTTTTTTTGTTTTCTAGTTATGCTAACAACAACACTAACCAGTGCTTGTTTAGTGAGCTAAACAAAATTACAATAAGCTACTGTAATATTGCAAACGTGGGCATATTTTTATGGGGTTCAAAATTGAATCAATCAATCATAAAACCAAATCAAACTAATCCAAAACAAAAATCATAAAAATTATGTTTGGTTCGGATATATTTAGATCATTTTTTGACTCAACCGCATAGTTTGGTTTATTTTGTAGTTTTTATTTTATCAACTGAACAAACCCACAACATAAGAGAAATATTAATTAAACGTAAGTCATCAAGTCGAGTACTCGTAGAAATTTAATGAAAACTCTTATAAAATAACATGATTTTTCATTTGTTAAATTTCTTATTTACTTTTTATTTCAAAAATGTATTTATATGCATTAATTTAATTTTTTTAAGTAATGTACTTTAATTTGATGTTACCTGCGAAAGTGCATTATTTTTAGTTTAGAGCATCCACATTGGAGACACTCAATTGTGAGGTATATCACTTTTTATTTTTTTTAATAATAGTACCTAATAGGTACTCAACCACTTCATTGGAGACCCTCTAACAAAAGGTCTAAAAGGATCTCACCAATAACTATTTATTTAAAACACTATTATCTATTTTATAATATTAAATTGATTAAAATGTAAAGTTACAAAATTTATATCAAACGTAGTTTATTAAAAATTTGAAAAATAATTAAAGTTTGAAAAATAATTAATAATAATATTGTCAAATATTAAGAATTACAAATTATTTAAAATGATGATAAATCAATATATTCTATGGTATGAACAGGACATACGACATACATGAAGTTAAATCAATATATGTATACACAAAGCAATGAAAAGCCAACAGTAAAAAAAAAAGCAACGGTCATTAAATATTAAATAACATTAAAAAAAGCTAAGATAAATTACAATTGCAAAACAATAGTACAATAAAAATGATTATTTTA